>Ga0307515_10010148_pt1 | contig 18086 bp, 12 predicted proteins | sample 17_EM_MG_FD_194513 | JGI IMG/M metagenome (GOLD analysis project Ga0307515, IMG submission 194513) | Populus trichocarpa ectomycorrhiza microbial communities from riparian zone in the Pacific Northwest, United States - 17_EM | ecosystem: Host-associated > Plants > Roots > Unclassified | place... | reverse complement strand
AATTTTTGTAATGGGAGTTGTGCAAGCTTGTGTATAATCGATGTCTCAAGGGATTAAATAGTTAAGAATATTCTTGAAATCAATGGAACAGTTCAAAAAACCGTAAAAACGATTAAAATCTAGATGACCAACATGAAAGAAACAAGTGCAATAAATTAGCTTAAATGACTAAACATGTTGTGAGATGTGGCAACGACGCGATCACATCATTGAACGCTTCGAAGCATGGTGGAAGATTGCAAATAAGTTGCTCGGATTATTTGTAAGGAATGTGGAGAAGGAACGGTGCGTGGGGTCCATTTTCGGAATCCAATTTCACTTTTTGCTGATGTTGAGACCTCTGCGCAGCTCTGCGGGAGACTTAGTGCCGTAGTGTCACAGTAGTGGTTCTCAGGGTTCCATAACCACAAGGCATTTCATGTATCAGATTCATCTTTGTTACAGTCACAAGATTCACTGCATCATAATATGGCATGTATTATCTATCTAAGTCTCTCTATATATGTACACACTGCCAATCTGGCTGCAGATGGTACTGGAGCGTAATCGCAGGAGCACCTGGAGATGCTGATTGAGACAACTTAGAGATGCACTTGGAGGCCGCGATCATGTGAACTGGGAGATGTACTTGGAGGGCACGATCGAGCGAGTTTGGAGATGCACTTGGAGGCCGAAATCGAGTTCAACGCAGAGATGCACTTGGAGTTGTGATCGTGCGGGTTTGGAGATGCACTCGGAGGCCGTGATTGAGCGGGTTTGGAGATGCATTTGGAGGCCGAGATAGAGCAACTCCGAGATGCACTTGGAGGCTTAGATCAAGTTGAACTCAGAGATCCACTTGGAGGCCATGATCGAGCTAGTTGGGAGATACATTTGGAGGCCGAGATCGTGTAACTCAGAGGTGCACTTGGAGGCCATGATCGAGTGAGTTTGGAGATGCACTTGGAGGCCAAGATCAAGTTGAACTCAGAGATGCACTTGGAGGCCGTATTCGGGCGAGTTTGGAGATGCACTTGGAGGCGATGATGGTGCAAACTTGGAGGCCGTGATTGGTCGAGTTTGGAGATGCACTTGGAGGCCATGATTGAGTGAACACAGACATGCACATGGAGGCCGTGATGGAGTGAGTTTGGAGATGCACTTGGAGGCCAAGATTGTGTAACTCAGAGATGCACTTGGAGGCCGTGATCGAGCAAGTTTGGAGATGCACTTGGAGGCCTTGATCGATTGAGATTGGAGCAGTACTTGGAGGTGTTCAATCTGGAGGCAGTAGATCTGGAGGGAGGTGCAATGGCTGCTGAGACTATATTCATTGGTTAACTCGTAATTGTGGGAATGTGGAGAGTTGAGTACAATAAGTTCCGCTGAGAGATGAGAGACTGGCTGGGAGCGGGAGACAGTCCATCTTGGGATGATGCAGAACTCAGTGTATGCAGTACTCAGTGTATGCTCTACTCTGTGTATGCTGTACTTGGTGTATGCTGTACTCGGTGTATGCTGTACTTGGTGTTAACTCATGATCATTGCATGGAGAGATAGATAGGGATGACTTAACTTCGTGTTCTTAGGTGATGGTAGAGAAAGAGAGAGATGAGAGGAGATGGGGGAAATCATCATGAGAAACTGGGACTTGAGAGAATTCCGTGTGCGAGTCAATTTACCTTTCCTGATACAGCAGGCACTACTCCCCATCGGGCGGGTAGAAACACTGCTACAAAGTCTTCTAAACCCAAGCAGGCAAGTCCAACCCATGACTACTGATATCCGCTCGTATCCTCCATATCGTTCCCATCTTCATTGCCATCTCTCTTTCTTCACCATCATTGCAGAACACAAAGTTAAGTCATCCCTCTCTATCTCTCCATCCCATGATCATGAGTTAACACAGAGTACCGCATACACCGAGTACAGCATACACCGAGTATAGCATTCACCGAGTACAGCAATCACTGAGTACTGCATCCACCCAAGATTGTCTGTCTTCCCTTCATTCTCACAATCACAAGTTGACCCCTGAATGTAGCTTCAGCTTTCGGTGTGCCTCCATTCAAGATTGGCCGCCACCAGCCAGCTCTCCATGAGAGCTCTAAGGTAAAGTCACCTCATCACATTCCTGTGGTTGCGAATTGACATACTGATGGATAGAGTCGCAGCACCCGGCGCGCCTCCTATCAACCTCCTCCAAGTACTCCTCCAATCTTGCTCGATCATGGCCACCAAGTGCATCTCCAAACTCAGTTGATCATGGCCTCCAAGTGCATCTCTGAGTTACACAATCTCGGCCTCCAAATGCACGTTCTAACTCACTCGATCACGGCCTCCCAGTGGATGTCTGAGTTCAACTCGATCTCGGCCTCCAAATGCATCTCTGAGTAACTTGATCTCGGCCTCCAAATGAATCTCCAAACCCACCCAATCACAGCCTCCAAGTCCATCTCTGAGTTCAACATAATTTCGGCCTCCAACTGCATCTCCTAACTCGCTCGATTACGGCCTCCAAGTGCATCTCTGAGTTCACTCGATCATGGCCTCCATGTGTATCACCAAACTCACTCGATCACGGCCTCCAAGTGCATGTCTGAGTTCACTCGATCAGAGCCTCCCAGTGCATCTCCAAAGTTGCTCGATCACAGCCCACAAGTGCATCTCTAAGTTCATTCAACGACCGCCTCCAAATGTATCTCTGAGTTCAGTCGATCATCATCTTCAGGCCCACTTCAATTTGCTCTCAAGCACTGCCTGCAGCCAGTCCAGATATTCCGTGTGTAGATGCGTAGCTATATAGATACATTGATACATACATGAGAATACAAACTGAATACATGAGTTTAAAAAATTGTTGAAAGATAAGTACTAGCTATGATTTCCAGGTGCACCAGCAGCATTCCCGAAGATGTTGTTTTTGCCAGACTCCTCTACTGTGATTCGAGGTGCTCCCAGGCTTGTCGCCAGCGCTCCGACCCTTGGCGTCGGTGCACCCAGGTGCTTCTAGGGTTGTCGTCGGAGCTCCCAGGCTTGTCTCCGGCGCTCCCAGGTGCTCCCAGGTGCACCTGAAGGCCACTGCAACGGTCTAGTCGACTCTGGGATTTGACCACCCTGGGATTCTGGTCCGACAACTCTCAAACACTCCCAGAGGCTTCCAGAGACATAATTACATTTTGCTGATGCACTATTCAGATGTTTTCAAAATCAATAGCAGTTTAACACTGCTTCTGAATCACATAAAGAGACATTCTGGTCTGTGTTCACTGTATATTGAACAATATATGAACAATGTTGTCTGTGTACTAACCAACATGAGAGTATTGTCCAGTACCTACTCCAAATCATTGTTGAAAAACTATCTTCTACTGTGACTAACTTCAATAAACACTCCATTTTTTTGGAGTACAGGAGTCAATACTGCAGAATATCTCACTTTGAAATTACAGAATTCTGTTAAATGAAGAAAGATAACTGCAATTGCTATCAAATACTGTAAATAATACCATGTAATGTACTACATCAACTTGGCAGGTCCTCCTACGACAATGACCACGATATAGTCCTGGTCAAGTCTGCTGTGTGCCACCACTGATGACTCAGCGGCCATATCAGTCAATTTACTTCAATTCTCAACAGAACAGACAATTCGGTTCAAAATCAAAGCAATATACAAATGTTACATATATTCCAGATTTTAAAATATACTTGTAAAAATGGAATAGAACAATCCAGATTGTGTTTGACAAAAAGATGTAATTTTCAGTAAAGACAGAAATGTCACCATTGTACTTTTAAATAATGTGAACACCACTAAGCTACATGACGTGACAGAATCCTACAAGAAGGTTATTGATGGAAATGAACTTTTCTGAGCATACAAGTATTATAATAGGTATACATTATATTCTCTTGATCTACACAGAGACTAGTGGTACACATAAACACCATGTGAATGGTGAATATAACTCCATTAATGGCTATACTGATTACTAGCTGCCAGCCAGGAATAATAATTTGCAGTCTGCTGGAATGTACTGGTATAAGCTTACATTATACAAATGTATAAGATATACTGCTAGTACCTGGGGAAACTACTGTGTATAATTCACATTTCGGCTTCAAATTGCCAAACCTGGTACATTGCAGCTATCACTAAGTAACTTTACCCACAAAGAATGCATTGAAAGTGAGTACTACAGATAACAAATTCCGAAATGTACTGATCATAATGATACAAAGTATTTCATATGTATCTATTCATGGGAATTTGTTTATATATATAGAAGAAATAAACATTTTGCAATCTAATTAGAGAAAATTGACAATATATAAAGAGAATATGTCAACTCTACTCAACAATATCTTCATAACAGTATACTCTCAAAAAAGTCAATAATTCAAACATATCTGTACAGATGTGATTATAGGCAAAATACTATACTAATGGCACTATGTATTATGAAGTATTGCTAGTTATTAATACCTACATATATGTACAGTTGGGAGGAAATTATAACTGTTTTGCAATGCGCACTACTTTCAGTATCTGATAGTCTTCATTGTTGATTATAAATAGTATATCAATCATTTGATAGTATCTGGGGTATAGTACAATACTGAAGTTTTTGATTGTAATTTCTATCTAATACTGCCAGAAGGCAGGTCAGGAAATGTTTTTCCAATTGTGGTTGAAGTAAAGAAAACCCTATACAATTTAAATAAATGCCATAACTGTGGTAGACCAATATTAATTTCTCACTGTATTCTTACAAGTTCTTACAATTATTGGCTAAGTCCAGTCATTTTCTCTTTAGTAATATTATTTTGATGTTTCAGTATATGAATGCAAAGCTGCAATATATTTCAACATCTGGCTTTCAGAGAAATATATAATCACCAATCACTTCCAGGCTTATCAATCGTTTCTTATTATGATTCCCTGAAATAAACAGTAAATCAGCATCTGCCTCAACACCATTATTAACATAATTTTCATATACTATTATATACTGTATACTCTCAGTATGTTAGCTCTGATAGATCTGATATTAAATATCAATCTGGCACAGGATTTGGATACAAATTCTGTCACAAATCAAACTATTGAATGCTACCCACTAATTGCCAGCTTATTGATATATATGGTACAGAAACCTCAGTATAATATAATTTGTACAGTTAATGGACTTTTAAATAATAATTCCCCATACTTTGCCAACAATTCTACTGCCATGAAGAAGTATGTTGTTTTGACAACATTCCCCTGATATTTGACTGTAGTTTAACATAATAACCACAATGCAAATATGACAGCCATTATTCACTGATATCAGATTGATACTAACACCGATTACAAGGTGCAATGCAGCTAAATTGTCCTTCTAAGCCATACAGCTGTTTTGTGACATTAATACAAGGAATGTATTACGATGATGTTATTCTTTGAATTTAATAACAATGCTTGATCCAATAACTTTTATAAAGCAAAATGGCTGCTCCAATACGAGTAAAATATATTAAGCAATGACATCACAGTACTCTAAATCCATTGTTGCAGTTCAGGTGTATTTAGTCAATTGATAACTGGGTTTACAAATATTCATATCAATTATATCAATATACACTATTTTGGCTTTTGAAATCTCAATTATTTCAAACATTTTGATAACTCCTATTTTTAATTGCCCTCGAATATAGCAGATAGAGTAACAATTTCCACACAACAGTAAATGAATATTGAACAATAGCCAGGAGACTGTTGTAGTAATAGAGGCAGAATTAGGTTGATTTACTATTCCTTCAGGAATATAAATTTTTTTTTCTTTTTTCCAAATTGCTATTCTGGTATAGTTGTAATATATATTTTCTTTGTATCTTTGCAGAGTTGTATGGAGACTACATTAGGAATTACTATACTTTCATGTACTTTGAGTCAATTTATATCATGTCTAACTCTATGCGGTATAATAAAAAGTAAACTATTATATGATACATATTAATCTTCAGATGGCAAAAGATTAGTTACATTATAATAAATATCAGTCTAATAAAACAGAATCTTGCTGTTAGTCTGTAGAGTCTGTTGATCATTATGTATAAATGCATTTAGTAATGTACTTGTATATATACAAAGCCAGCTAGCTTACAAAGGTATGTTATCATGCAGTATTTCAATTATATTTATTTGTATGTACAGCTTTTAGCACTTTTGTCAAATTTCTTTTAACCTTGAAACTGCAATATCACCCTATGCTATAACAATCAAACTGATTATTCTATATAAATAAAACTAAATTTGATAACAAATACGATTATTATAGTTGTCTATTGTACAATATTTATTACTGACATCATATTATACAAACAGGTGTAATATCCATCTTTCAAACATACTATTAGGTACTGGGTACCAATTAGTTGCATTTAGCTTAATGTGAATTACTACTATGTAGTTGCCTTTGTTTGGTAGTAGCTTCCGAAATTATAATAATTTATAAAGTGATTATAATTACTTGAAACTCAGTTAGAGTTGTATACAGTTTAACATGTAATAATATTTAGCCTAATATGATTTTTAGTACTGCTTACATCATAATGCATACTATAATCTAAACTGTAAATTTTTATTGGCTTGTATATGGTTAGTATACCTTTCAAGTTTAGTTCTAAATTCTTTAAGATACACTTGCACATTGCCGTTATTATATAATATTGTACTTTATTAAAGCATAATTGCAAATGGCATTAACAAACAAATTCTTTCCAGTATTGACATTGAAAATTTCTATTTAGAACAGATTCAAATTTGCATAACTAACAATATTGAACGAAAAGGAACTCTATGAGATAATTAGAGTAATAGTTTTCTTAATTTATGTAACATGATAATTAGTAAAAATGATTGTGATTATCCAGAAAGTGAATTAACTTGTCGCAAAGTATGCTTCCATTGGAGATCAGCTGTGATTCTAATTTCTCTTATCTTGTCCTTCTCTTGATTTTGTTCAAGTTAAGCTGCTTTTATACTTACTCTTCTAATACTCTACTATACTACATAGTTACTATTCTTGTACCCCCACTTCTGTACTACTCTTTTACTCTTTTCATTATTTGATCATCTAGCTTTTCCCCATGTATCTTCTCAGTATTTATATTAATAGATACTGCTACAATCTGCTGATTTCTAACACTGTAAATTTACTATATTAGTGATCAATTGAAAATTCAAACAACATATCACAGTGAATTACCTTTCAAACAATCTGCCGTATTATATACTTATCTGTTACAAAAAAACCTTCAATATATTACTACTATCAATGAAAATACCACTGCCAATACATTCATTTCTCTGATTTTGCATACATTTCTGATATCCTATATTATAGAGTATGAACTTAGTTTACAATTTTACAATGTTAAATAAAATAGCAGACTGTCAAGTATAAGAGTAACTTTAACTATGTATTATAGAATGTTTTTGATATACTAAAAAAATCTTAAATATCAGTTATATATACTATCTGAGACTGATTCAATAATCACTACAGGTGTGATATTCCATATACATATAGTAAAAACAATCAAGACAGAAATTCCTATAGTACTTATTCAAATCATGACATATTTCAAGTCAGTATTCTCATGTTGATACCAAATAACAAGATATATATATTGAACATTGTTGAATTTACATATAATGTACCAAATTTGATGTAAATAATAATTATTTATTTTATTTTAATACAATTAGTTATGGAGAAAGTAATGCCAACAATGAATATTACCATACAGTTCTATCTTTATTAGATAGTTACTTATTATTGGAAATATTAAAATGTATTATGGAAAGATTTGGGTTTTGAATATAAACTAGTATACACTTTAATTATACTTGAATAATTTTATCTTTCCAACTGTGATTTTTGCAAAAGTGTAAACAGAAATTTTGGGTAATTCTGAACATAATTAAATTCTCTCAGAAATTTCAATCCCACTTGAACACCTTCATATAACTCAGGGAATTTTCTATTTATTTACCCTTATAGAGATTGTAGATTTTGTTCTACAATATGACACTTATAATTTATTAACTTAAAACTTTTCTTTTGATGATATTTGCTCAATCTGATTGACTGTTATAGCATGTTGTGTAGATATAGCTATGTTAGATATTGTGCTCAATAATTTTCACCTTATATAGTGATATATATTCAGTAATATTGCCTATATATAATGATAAACATTGGATATCTGAATTCTGTAGTATGTGATATTCTTTATCTTACTTTTGGAATTTGATATAACAATCTCCATTTTCTGTATATAGATTACCAGTTGGATTTTTTCTTTATATTGATATGAAAATTATGATAGTTACACTTACAAGCTGAGATAACTATTATGGAATTCTATTTAATTTCCGATTCAAAATTTACCCTTCAACTTTATTATCTCTATACTTTACTGTCAATTCGCTCTATCACTTGTAAGTATTATAAAATTATTATTGTCCGTCCTTCATCTCACTATAATTTGAAAGTTAAATCTTTTAACTTTTAATTATTCTTGGCAACTGTAAATAGTTAATATCTTGCCAATTATCTTTTATTCTTCAAATGTGCTAGGGTAATCAATATTAATTCTTACTTCAAGTAATAGATAGAAAGAATATATAATTAATATTTTTAACCTCATTCACATTAGTATTTGTCAGTATATATTTACATGCATTGCGATTTATTCACTATATTAACCAGGTAGACTGAGTAAATATTTATGACAAGAATATAAAAAAGTAGTGTAAAGCTCATAATCTGCTTACTCACATACTTGTTTATATACCTTGACAACTAATTTCTTATGCAATATTATTTATAGTATTGATTTCCTTTTGTTATTATAGTACTTGAATTAAAATTTATAATTTGCAAAAGTCTCCTAAACTTTAATTAAATAACTATTACATATAATTATAAAATAATAGTTTTGTTCACTTTTGCCTGCCATTATTATTATTGTAGTCTACCTCTGACTAGTCCTCCCAAGGCTGCTTTAAATCACGTGTGTTTGAGCCTCGTACCTCGGCGTCAAAAATAACCCATGTTTCAGTCGCCGAAAACGGGATCATCCGCCATCCTGGCGAATTAGGGTAGTGTGTTTAGTTGGCCGGGTAATATCAGGGTGGGAGACAACAATCGGAAGGGTAAGATTTGCCTTACTGGCTGTGATTTAGTGAGCGCACCTTCATTCTTTTCATGTCCGCGATGAGCGACCCACGTTTTGATCATGTTCTTTGTATCCTCCTCCAACCCGGCCTCGCAGATCCAAATTCTCCAGAAGGCTCCAGGATTTACGCATCTGCTGCGACGGTTTTGGCAAACTTGACGAATCCCCTCAACGTGTCACTTCTTTCTACACAGATACTCATGTCGCCTGCGATATGGCATTGCCAGGATGGTTTGCAATCTGCGCAGCGCACTTTGGGTGTATTTCGGAGCGCCACCTTGGGCAAGATCGAGTGCCCTGGCTTGAGTCTCGGTGTAGAGGACTGGTTGAATGCGCTCATCAGAGGTGCAAATCAGAATGGTAAGGTATGGTGGCATATATCTGGAGCGAACGCTAATTGTTGGAATCTGTGTGTACAGTGCCGCGTTGGAAACATCTTTTACTGTTCGGTGCTGTTCTTTCAGCGGACCATGAGAGGTCACACTTACCTCGAGTCACTCGGAAGAGTGTTGAGGAGGCATTTTGTAGGGCAGTGAATCTATCGCTGGGGGTTAATAATAAAGATGGCTCAAATGGTTGGTTACAACACCTCTAATTACCACTCCCTTATATTCATGATTTAGGTATCGAGGCAGATGTCGTAAGCTTGGTCTTAACACATGCAATCCGGAGCTTATCGGATAAAGCAAAATTGCAAATCAACTACGATGCGCTCTTACCCGCAATCATCAAATCAATCTATTTCTCTCACGAAGGTTTTCAGTCGGGATATTTTCTAGCAGCAATTGACCATGATATGGTCCTCACAGACTGGAAACTCACCTGGCCAAGCAAATCAAATTCCTTCTTGGAACTTCAGGAGCGAACTGCGCGTCCACTGTTTGTATCCATGAGTAATCTTGCGAATCTTGCAGGGTCGGCCATAAAAGCAACCCACGATGTGCGATCAGTCCATGCTCTGCTTGACAGCATTCAACAATTCTCTCACTCGGTAGCATCGCAGTGGAAAACCAACCGCTTATCATCAGTTCCAATGCCTGAAGAAGTGCGGCTTGTAGATGAGCAGTCGTTGAAAGTCACTATACCAGTCGTCTGGCAAATCTTAAAGTTGGTGCTGTTTACGACAATCATCATCCTTCAGGGACTTATTACCCGTATCACCCAATACCCTACATTTTATCGCAGAGACAGTAAGCATATCCTCAGTTCGGAAGTGATCTCTAGCTGACATTGCTTGACACAGCTGGTCCAGCGATTGCGTCAAGGATCCTTCAAATTCTACATGAGTTCTATTTCATCACATCAAGGATTGGACCTGGAGCATTCTCATCCTATAATTTTGTTTATTACGCTGCCATCGACCTCCTCACGTCCTGCCCTACTGACGTTGCGAAACTCATATTGACAATTGCACCGATTCAGTGTAGGAATTCAATACCCCGTCACGGAGGTTTTTGGCTAACGTCTGCTCTAGTTGGTAAAATACCTACCCTGTTTGCAGACCGTCTCCGGGATCTGTACTTCCTTAACCTGTGTGAACAAGTGGTCCCCGTGCTCTCTCCAGCAATCTATGAAAGCGTATTGATACCGTACCTCTCTGCCTACCTCGTTTCCGACTTGGAAGTAATTCATTCTCATTTCGAAGCTGCACACTCTGTAATGCTCGTAATCCTGGCATCTCCGCAATCCGCCGATATAGCGGCGACAGTAATGCCCTTCTACGTTGATTCGGTCTTTAAAGCCTTTCCATCCTGCCTATCTGCTCGTCAGTTCCGGCTTGCTTTCAGAACACTAATTGGAGAAGCTAGCCCTCCACGACCCATATCGACTCTGCACCCTAATGTGGCAGATGTATTGTTGGAGATACTATGTGAAAAGATCGTGGTGGCGTCACCTTGTGCGTTGTCTGGAGATATGAAAGAGAATTCCGTTGGTCTGAGTGAGAAGGACGTGTGTATATTAGCGCTTATTGATGCACTATCGCGTATGAGAGGGCGTACTATGTTGAGATGGTTGGATCCGGCCTCAAAATTGTTGAATGGAGTTCAGGATGTAGGGAGTAGACAGAGAATCACGCAAAGGTTTTGGGATGTTCTAAGTACGGAATTAGACATTTCAAGAGCTGAGATTGCCGTGAGGTGGTGGGGTGATGTAGGTAGACAATACTTTTTGGAAGCGAGAACTGCGTAAGAGCGGTTGCACATAAGCTATGATGGTTATCTTGCGATCTCTGAGCTCCAGTTCAGTTACTTGTTAGTTATGAACTAGCCTCGTAGTCAGCTATTCGAAATTTTGACTAATTTGTTTTCAGATTGTTGTGTAATAAGTACTGAGGTACTTAGGTATGTGCAGTTATCTTGGTGAGGATGGGGGAGTAAATGGCTAAGTACAGAGCAAGAGCTTCAAATTAACAAAAATACATTGTACAGTATTGTTTGCAATCGGGATATTGGAACCACCCCCCTTTCTACTCACCACCTAAAAATTCCAGTTATCCTATTGACCTCTCTGCACTCAACATTCTTCTAGTGGCTCATCCTCTCCCAAATGAGAGCTTTGAAGGTAGATGCAGGTAAAGCAGTAGTATAGTATTTGTATGCTGCAGTACAGATATGACTTTAATTTACATAACAAAATAATGATTTGGTACTTCTATCATAAGTACCACAAGTTATCACTTTTGAGTTTACATGTATTTACTGAAAATTCAAAAAGAGTTAAAATATTATGGTACTTTCAATTTACTATCAGTAAAGATTTAAAGTAGTATTAGTTTTAATATAAATATAAAACTTAAAATAGTATCCACAATATTCTCACATACCACATTTTCCAGATATTAACAGTTTTGCTGCATCCATATAAATGTCTTAAAAGCTATAGATGTGACTTCTAGTGTATTAGAATTACCATTAGAATTAGTACTATAAGTAATACTAATATAAGATTATACTTTTTGTACTTCAAATTAATTACATAAATGGTAGAATTTTATACATATTACTGGAAGTGTCAGATATTATTTTATTTAATATATACCAATATCTTTTAAATTGCCATATTCACATGTTTTTGCATGTAAAATATATAGTTGCAAATTAGTATTTAGTTTCAAAATACTTCATATCAACATTGAGTAGTATATTAGCTCATTTATTAAGATTCAAGTTTTTCAATTGACTAGGGCAAAGCTATGTCAGAATATGTGGAGAGGAGTGTATTCGATATTCGGAATAAAATATTTTTTTGTCTGCGTTGTGATTAACCAACGTATATTATTTTCACTTTTGATTCTATATAAATAGAACAATTTATACCCTCAGCAGTAATACTTAAGTGTAGATTATATTCTATTAATTATAGTTTAGAATAACCATGATAGTTGATGATCTAACATCATTTACTTTTAATATAACAGTATAAATTCTTAAAAATATGTTTTTAAAACAGTAGCTATACTAATAATTGTTATAATATATTGTGATTAGTTTTGATAAATTGACTATAGTTAAATAACTTGTAAAGTTCAATCTATAGATCAATATTTTCTTTAAATTTCTCAGTGTAAAATATAATGTACATAGTACTAGATTATTATTCAAAATAATACTGGTTTGTTAGCAGTTAGTATATATGATATTAGTTACGATTAGTATACAGTTGTACAGCTCAATAAATGAATTATACAGAAAGCTGGAATTCAACTTATTTATAATTATAATAAATATATCAAATTTTACTTTGAAAAGTTTTCTGTTGTTCAATTTCACACTTTGCATTCTATAGTTGTCACTGAGAATTTGGAATACATTTCGAATTAATTTTACCGTAGTATAATATAGATTGAATACTACTCTGATTAATATATTTGTAAAGTCAAATTTTCACATTTTTAACTATCTGTCAGGTTATAATATATCTTCTCTGATTGTGTATAGTTTAGATTATTCTTATTAGTATAGATACTTATTGGCAATATGTTGCTATACCACCAGGAGTTTTTAAAGATTTTCCAGAATGTACAAAGGTTTCCAGTTTTATTAGTATAGAAAATGGTTTAGAATATTTCCTATAATACCAGATGGCAAGATATACAACAATTCATACAGACAGGATATATCTATAAAGAGTGGACATCAATACTATATACCAAAATCTCAAAATAGTTCTTTTATTCTCTGATTAAATCAAAGTACAGGCTATTAAACTGAGGTTTTCCAAGGAAACACTGTATACAATATAGATAATAACTTGTATTGCTATTGCTCTTGATACATTCTTCCCAATTGTATCAGAAATGTAGAAATAATGTTTTCTCTATTATTTGCTTTATACTATAGTAAGGGAAACTTTAATAGATACTCAGAAAAATACAGTCTATTACTTCTACATATATTCATGTGTTTAGTAATGCAGTATTTCTATTATATAATAACTTCAGTTTTCTGACTGATAATTGTAATCAATACTAGACCAATTTGGAATAGCACAATATATTCAGCATTGTTATTGATCCATGTTAGGTGATACTATACAACCAACATCTATACTACTTGTTAGAAACATTCATTACCAACATTTTTTACTCAAGTACTACTCCAGCCATATCTAGCACTTTCCAAATCAATATGTATAGTTCCACTGTTATAGTATATACTAAATGATTTGTCAAGTCATGTTAATTAACTAAAGATAGTAAGTACAGACTGTACAACTATAATTGTACCCATTCTCAACAATAAATGAAAAGTTGTTATTAATATTAAATATATATAATTTTGTCACAATACTATAATTTAAAGCTACAAAATTGACACAGTAGTGTCAACCAGATAATTTTGCTATATAGTAACAATAATTTGTTAGGAATGATTATGGGAACCTGGTATATTAATTATCTCCAGAACTATATATAGTTAACAATAATAGAGTGAATTTTGTACAGAATGGGCAAAATATTAGTATGACATATATTGAAAGACTTTATTATCTTACACAATAGCTGCTATCAAATCTACAAAATAGTAAGTCCAAATAACATGAAACTTGCTAACTGATTGATATTAATAGTCTCTGAATACATCTTTTACATATTCATCTGTTATTTCCCATAACAGATTAGGCAACAGTTACTTTGAAAGAGGTAATCTACTATACACTACGGATGATTGAGTAGTTTCTAGTAATAGCTATAATAATGGGAAATGCAATTTGATCCAATCCAATCATATACTATGTAGACAATATTCATATAATGTACATCCGACTAACTGCCATGATATGGACGATGAGAGTATGCAGGCACTTCTGGCAATAAGTAATAAGTCAGATTTATGGACATGGGATGACAAGATGGAGTGAAAGAATAGTGTGAGGATTATATGAAAGGGTGGTAGGATTATTTGTAACAATAAGAAAGTGGTCTGATGTATTGGCACATTTGATATTGCGGCATGTATATTTTGCTAAGAGAGGTATTGTTTGTGTATAACATCCCAGTAGAGAATTCAGACAGTATATTGGAGCATGGGAGATTATTTAGTTGGAATAAATAGATTGTATCTAAACAAGGTTGATTGTTATGGAGAGTTTCCTTTTCATCTATCTTAACTCTATTACTTATGAACAAACACAATAGACAACTTGGGGAACAAGATTAATCTTCTTATTTTGGTTCTTCATATGCACTGCAAGTTGGAGCTAAAATCTGATTACATTATGTTATGAAAGTCACCTAAGTTCATAAGCACCTATTACAGTAGAACAAGACTTATCAATCACTTCTTTGACTCTGAATGTACTTGTGGCTATTATCGGGGTTCAAGAATGGTTTTGAATTTTGTTCCACTTCATGTTGTGTTAACTTACCATGGTCTCTCATCAGCTTATCATGGTTGGGACAATGGTGTTGATTGCATGTTTCAACTTATCAAGTGTCATCTCGATTAGTCTCCAAATTGATTAAGATATAAGGATACTTATCAAAGATTTCAACTGCACTTCACAAACTAAATGATAGAATCTTAGTGGAACCTCAAGTTTGAAATCAGAACAGAAATGTTTTCTCCCATTCCAAAGCATCAACTCTGGTCCCAGCAAAACTGAGGAACCACTGTCACAGAAGTTTTGGGAACAGTTGGATGTCCTATCTTCCTGAAATGTTGATAGGACAGAAGCCTCTCGAGAGGGAGGAATGTTTACTGTTCAGTACTCTGTGTTTGGATGACTCTGGACTAAGTATTTAGGATTGAATTTTGGTTGGTTTTCTAATTGGAATCTGAAGGGACCCTGGGATTGTGAATGACATAATTGCAACAGAATAACATCAATCATTGGACATGTACCAGCAGCAGGAACAACAGCAAAATCTCTTGGAACCCCACAGATTATTGTAACACTTCTATCACCATCACCTTCTGAGATTAATCAGTTTCATTTGCACCTGTAGATGTGCATTGTTCACTTCAATGCCAGGGTCAGAGGACCTTGCGGCCAGAGTGTCCTGGGTGTCCATAGTGTCTCTGATTGATCAGCGAATTATCTGAATGCTGATGGTAATTCAGAAGGAAAACATCAGATTGGAAGAACTGAAGAACAATTTCACCTAGAGCCACGAAGTACTCCACTGGACTGTCAGCTGTTTGGATCCCACACATGTTAGACAGCAGTGTGAGCATCTGGCACATACTTTCCAGCTGTAGAGTAAGGAAACATAATTGAAAACAAAGTATTTCCTTCCACCCAACTGTGACTGACCTAATTATTAGTTGAAGATTGCCCAACATAAATCCCAGCTTGACCATGCCTGAGAATACCCAACAATTGTTCAGTCCCTACATCATATCCAAGACAAGTTTGCCATGATGACAAGAGACATATAGATATTTGGTGAGAAAGTGAGGGCTTTCTGAACCCAGTTGGCAAACATGTTTACATTTGTAGCCAGGGCAGCAACAGCTGCTTGCCAGGGAACAGAGAAAGCATTCCAGATGTATCCTAACTCGAAAGTGGATGAACAGTCTGAGATGTCTAGTGGGTTAGGATTGCATTAGTAGAAGTCCAGAAATACTAGTGCTGGCATGCAAAGAATTAAACTTGATTCTTTTCAACCCCAGTATGTGTGAAAGATGTGGCAGCAGACAGAGCACAACAACATGTAAGCACTGCTCATGTTTGTTGACCAAGTTTAGGATAAATGCACATTCTGAAGGTTGCTGAACTTCATACACTCATATTCTTGGAGCGATTGGTACTGAAGTGATTTTGAGTAGTGCTCAGATTGTTGTTGCAAGTTTTTCATATGCATGGGAGTATATACTGAGCTTCTCAAAGAGGCCATGGAATGCATCTCTGATGGAGCGATTGATACCAGGTACTCCTTGGGTGAGCAGGGAGTAGAGGTAATAGTTGTGGCATATGAGTAACTACAGGTCAACTGTGCATCACTGCTACCAGCTTGCCAAGATATGAATGGAATTACAGGAAGGTAGGGCTCAGCCATTGCCTGGCAAACAGTCTCAAATCTGGACTCCAAGATACTCCTGTACCATTTCATAACTGATATGAATTCACAACTAACTTTTGCAGACCGAGCTGGCACAATAAGCATAGTGGTATCTGCTGACATTGGTGGGCTTCTCCTATCCATATAATGAGATATTGTGGTAGTTTTCAGCCAACTTAAGGTGCAGACACTCCTACTGCATCAGTAAATTAACTATGCAATTGATTTGAGTGGTGGTTACAAACTGCCTTATGGGCAGATGTACAGTTGATTGGAGTTGAGTAGTGTAATGCAGTACTGTTGCAATTGTGTGGAATAATGCCACATGTTCAAGATGCCAGATAATGGATTTCAACTTGAAGATTCAATGTCATAAAGATGAATCAATGATTGTGTATTTTCATAGGATCAATAATATGTCAGCAGCTGGATTCTGGGATTGTAATGAAGACTTAATGAAAAATGGAGATGATGAAGGTCAGTACCAATGACCAGTAAAGAGCATACCAAGCAACGGTAGAACACATAGAACATAGTACTGATGATTGTGGTAATGTGCAGGGAGGAAATGATTTCCAGAAGTGATCAGGATCTCAGCCACAGTTGCATCGTAGCTAGAGATAATCTAAAGTCGATGTATAATGGGCGATTGACAAGAGGAGATTGATCTTGTGAGACCAATGACAATCAGTCTTCTTTCTATTTGAAGATATTGACATTGTATGATGTTATACCCCTTGAAAGATTACTTACATTGATTTTGAGCTACAAAGTCACAATTATGTGCAGATAGGCAGATATGCCATATTCCACCAGCATGGCTCTACCCAATACAATAACAAATACTAAGTGGAGCACTAATATCCCATTTGGCAAAACGAAACAACATGCTCCAGTTCCACTGCTGAGTATAATTCTTAAGGTGATTGGAACCCATCCTTGGTAATCCTGATTTATACAGCCAAAATGCGAATCATTTACAAAACAACACTGTATCAGATATGTCATCAGCAAAGCAATCTTGATGAACTTGGAGGATGACTCTGCAGAAATTGCAATAACTCCAACTACAGATACTTATCATATCAGAAAAGTGGAAACGAAGCACCTCAAAATGGATTCACTAGTAGGCCAAAGAATCATCTGCACGCAGTGCACCTAGAAAAACGAAGGCCATCACAACTATCATCAGCAACAAAATATTCCGTTCGGGCGGAATGGCTCCGTCAGGGTGGACGTGCTCCGTCAGTGCTGTCAGAGACACCGCGGTAGCGGATTACTCCGCGCCCAGCGTCAATACAACGCGTCGCGTTCTATATCGCCCTCCGATCGCTGTTGCACTGTCTCCTCGCGTTCTGTCGGTCTCCTA
>Ga0307515_10010147_pt1 | contig 18086 bp, 9 predicted proteins | sample 17_EM_MG_FD_194513 | JGI IMG/M metagenome (GOLD analysis project Ga0307515, IMG submission 194513) | Populus trichocarpa ectomycorrhiza microbial communities from riparian zone in the Pacific Northwest, United States - 17_EM | ecosystem: Host-associated > Plants > Roots > Unclassified | place... | reverse complement strand
CCAATGATGCTGGGCTTTGCTGCCTAGGACGACCCAATGTTGCTGGTTCTTATGCCAAGCATGACCCAATAATGTTGGGCCGAGATGGATACCCAACTGTCAGGTCATTCTGTCAAGCAATACCCAATGATGTTGGGTCCTTCTATCAAACATGACCCAATGATGTTGGGCCCTGTTGCCTACCAACATTAAGCCCAGATGGATCCCCAGTTGTCAGATCTTTCTGCCAAGACCCAACTTTATTGGGCCTGACACTGCCGCCAGACCCAATGACAGTGGGTTTGAGTGCCCAGCAGGAGGGCCCAGTAGCGGTGGGGCCAGGTGAAGCAAAACCTACTAAAGTTGGTCTCTGCTTCTACCAGGACCTAGCAGCGGTGGACCCAGAGCTGCAAGCAGAACCCACTACAATTGGGCCCTACTTCCAGCCCCAACTGCCAATAGGACCCAAGAGAATTGAGTCCTGACTCAAAACTCATTAACCATGGGTCATGGCACCGGACCCAAAAGCATTAAGTCCTGACGCCGGACCCAAGAGAATTGAGTTCTAACGAAGGACCCACAAGAATGCGTTCCTGCGTCAGCACCTTAGAGAATTATAATAAAAATAATAATATTTATACCACAAATAATACTTTTTTTAATATTAATACTTTCAATTATAATAAAAATAATATTATTTATAGCACAAATAATACTATTTTTAATATTAATACTTTCAATTATAATAAAAATAATAGTATTTTTAATATCAATACCTTCAATTATAATAAAATAATAATATTTATATCACAAATACTAATAATCATAATAATTTTTAATTTTATACTTTAAATCAATTATATGGTTTTTCTTTGGTAGTAATAATATTTTATTTCAAATTTATTAATGATAATAATGATACTAAGAACAATAATTCATACTTTTACCCTTCAAATGGGTCTTGCGTCAGGACCCAAGTTTAATGGGTCCTGTGTCAGAACCCCAAGGTAATAGGTCCTGCGTCAAGACTCAATTCTCTTAGGCCCAGCTTCAGAACTCGATTGTCTTGGGTTCACGTTAATACCCAAGCTTAATAGGTCCTGCGTCAGGACTCAATTCTCTTGGGTCCTGTGTCAGAACCCAATGTTCCTGGGTCTGGCTGCGCAGCCACACCCAAAAAGAATATATTAAGTTGGGTCCTGCCCAGCACGACCCATTCGAGTTGGATCCTGCCCAGAAGGACCCGAAATAGCGTTGGGTCCTCCTGGGCTGGACCCATTAGCCTTGGCTCTTATTGCAAGCAGGACCCATCAGCATGGGTCCTGTCTCAAACAGGAACCATCAACATTGGGTCCTACTCCTAACAGAACCCAATGCTTTCAATTTTTTTCTTTTCTCTCATGTATTTTTTTTTCATATAGTAAAGAGAAAATAAATTGATGAGAGTTTTTTTATATTCTTTAAAAGTTGGGTGATCATAATTTTTTTTTCATTTTAGGTTGTGTTGAATTTTCTTATGAAGACATGTTTGTTTTTGTATTTCAAAAATTCATTGAAAAATATTTTAAAATTTTTAATTTTTTCTCTAATATAATCATATTAAAGTTGATGGAGCTCTCAATAAATTTTTGATTCACATCATATACTTTATATATTTGTATTATATAAGAGAATCTTTTAACAATAAAATCCATTAAAAAATAATTTATAAATATTATAATATAATATTATTTTGGGTAATAGAATATATTTTAATTTATAACATTATTGTATGAGATTCAAAGTTTTATCAATATTTTATTGTCTTTAGATTTTTTATTCAGTAGTTTAGAAATACATAAATAAATTATGTGTTGGGTCCTGCCCGAGCATGACCCATTAGAATTGGGTCATATTGGGGGCAGGACCCCTAATAGCTTTGGGTCTGGTTGCACAACAGGACCCAATAAGTTTAGGGATCCAAAAGCACTAGATCCGGATCTAATTCTCTAGAGTCCTGCATCAGGACCCAACTCGCTTGGGTCCGGCGTTAAGACCAAATTCTCTTGGGTCCTACATAGGACCCAAGACTAATGGGTTCTGAGTTCGGACCCAATTCTAGTCCTGCGTGAGGATCCGAGGGTAATGGTTCATACATCAGGACCCAAGGTTAATGGGTCCTGTGTCAGGACCCATTTCGCTTGGGTCCTACCTCTAGGCCAAATTCTCTTCGGTCTAGCGTCAGGACTCAAGGGTGATGGGTTATGCATCAGGATATAAGGTTAATGGGCCTGCATCAGGACCTATTTCACTTGGGTCTTCCGTCAGGACCCAAGGTTCTTGGATTTTAGGTTTCTAAATATTATTATTTGTGTTATAAATATTGTTATTTTTAATATAATTAAAAGTATTAATATAAAAAGTATTGTTATTTTTATTATAATAACAATATTAATATTATAAATATTATTATTTGTATTATAAATATTATTATATTTATTATAATTAATATTATTTATAAAATAATTAATAAATTTTTAAAAAATTATTATCAATATAGAAAAACAACCTTGGATTCGATTTAAAGGGTAAAATTTAAAATTATTGTTATTATTATTAGTATCATTAATAATTTTTTTAAAAAATATTATTATTACTATTGAAGAAAAAAAATTAAAGATTAAAAAATATAAGAATTTAGGCAGACAAGTTAAATATTATTATTTATATTATAAATATTATTGTTGGATCTAGTGTTGCAGCTAGATTTGAAGCTTTTAAGTCCGGCGTTGCAGCCAGACCCAACACTTTTGGTTTTTTATTTTTTATATATTTTTTATAAAAATAAAAAGTTAACCCGCGACGTAGCTTGAGTCACCTAACTAGTAATTAATTATAACGTGTAAAGCTTTCTCAATATTCTCTTTCGGTTTCTATTGTAATTTGTAAACATATCATTTAGGCTCTTACTAGGTTATTGTTTGTGCTTCGCTGCTACTCGGAACATAATTTTTTAAAATGTAAAAAAAAAGAGTGAAAATACAAGCATTACTAACATTTTTTTTTATTTACAAATAAGAGTTTAACAATTAAGATTTAATCAGTTGACCTGTGTTTTGTTATAGATAGGTTTCTTAATACTAAAAAATAAATATGCCGACATGTTTTTGACATGAGGAGAAAATCTTTATTGCCAATTGAAGAACTAACTCAAAAATTTAATTAAGTAATTTGATAATCATATGTACTAATAAATATAAAAAAATTATTGGTAACGCAAACTAAAAACTAAACTGAAAACTTGAAAAATAGAAACAAATTCAGATATTAGATCTCGTAACCTAGTTGAGTTTAACAACTTAATTTCTTGAAACCAATTTCTCATTTAATTAAATAATAATAAAAATAAACATGCCTATGAAAAATATTGAATAAAATTAAAGAAAAACAATTATGGAGGGTTGCATAAAAAAAATGTTATAGTCTAATTCAAAAATCAAGTAAAAATTAAATGCTATTCTATTAAAAATATCACAAATTTTTTAAATTAATTTATTTTACGTAATGTCAATTAAACTTGAATACCTAGGTTGGACATTCCACACTTTTATTTAATTAATCTAATTTAATAAATTCAAAAAATAAAGTTAAAAAGCCTCAAGGTGCCTAGTACTAAGTGGCCTAATATGCCTAGCCCAATAAAAAGAATCCCATGCACGTTGGCTTGCAAGGCTTTTCTTTATTTTTATTTTTTTTCATCTAGTCAAAAAACAAATGCCCCTACATGTTGTCTGCTTGCCCAGACTGTGGTGACTTTATTTTAATCTAAAATTAGGAGGGTTGTTTTAATCTAAAAATCTATTTTTAACTCGTTTTCACTTAAAAAAACCCTATTAAACACCTTTAGAACATTATAAAATCAATTTATCAACATAAAAAAGGTAAAAAAAATACAAAATCAAACTGTAAAAACGATTTCTCTATCGACTTTAATCTACTTTCTTAGACAAGATGAAGTTTCAAAAATACCTCTATGAGATTCTCTCATCAAATGAAACTCATTAACACCAATATCGGTCCTTTTCATTGATGAAATGTTTTCAAATCGATGAGTTTCTCTCTTTTGTTTCCATTTTAGATGACTTTCTCTTTTTTTCTCTCAAACTCGTGGATTGAAATGTTACGAAAATAATTTTTTAGAACAAAATTAAAATTATACAAACTATAGGGGCTATAAACAAATAAAAAGGAAAGTACATGGACTTAAAAGAACATTTTCTAGCATATTTTAGATTGGTCATAGGATATCTCATTATTTTACACTTTGATCCTTTTTTGTTGAATTTGTCCCTTCTCTAACAAATTATAAAGAAATTGGTCAATAATTTTGTATAGAAGATTACAAATTAAAAAAAAAATTGAGAATGCAAATGAAAAAAAAAAAGAGTTATTGTGGATTGTTATAATGTTTTAGTCATGTTTTTTAGTAGATTTTGTAATTGTAATGTAATATAAAAGTCATTGCATATATATAGACACACATTTTCATTCATAAAAGTGTAAAAAAAAAAACAATTTGGGAATTGGGATGTAAATTTTTACCTTATAAAAAGATGAATATTTCACTTAGGGTGGAACAAACAACAAAATAAGAGGAAAAAAATACAATTTTGTTAGGGAGTCAATGTTCTACACTATTATTAGGACAAACAAACAACAAATTAAATTAATAACAAATTATTAATTCTTAAGGAAATCCCAAACAAATAGATCACAAATTAGAACCATTTTCTTAGGGATTTAAAGAAACGGCTAAAAAAATCTTCTAGTCAAATTCGAAATATTCTTGCTAGGTGTTCAAAATTTGACTTGAGCACATACTTTGGTTTAGTGATTCAAGTTTAATTTTGAAAACAATCAAGATTCTTTGTGGCAATGAGTAATTGGAGAAGATAGTTCAAAATCATTGGAAATTTTTTGTATTTAAGTGTAAATCTTAAAGATAAGAGTGTGAAGTATTACAATTCTCTGTCTACATGATGTTATTAATTTTTATAAGTTCCACATTTAGTTTTCTTAAACATCAGTATCCAAGGTTGTGTTTTATCAAAGAAACATAGGCTTTAGGGCATCTTAACATGTGGTCATGAAAGCTTTGGGAATGAAATGAATTGAGTAATTGGAGAACATAGTTCCAAATCATTGGAAATTAGTTGTATTTAAGTGTAAATCTCAAAGATGAGGGTGTGAAGTATTACAATGCTCTATCTATATGATATTATTAATTTTTATAAGTTCCACACTTTGTTTTCTTAAACACCAAAATCCAAGGTTGTGTTTTATCAAAGAAACATAGGCCTTAAGGTATCTTAACGTGTGGTCATGAGAGCTTTGGAAATGAAATGAATTGAAGGTTTTTTTTTAATTAGAGTATAATTAGTGATAAAATTCATACTTTCTATGATTAGAGTATTTTTAGATGGTATATGTTTTGTTTCAATATCTTTTTTTGGGTACTACGTATATCATGTTGGTAAGTTGAACTCACTGTAGCAATATTGGGCAGCAAATAGGGTCTTGCTTCTTTTTTAGTTTTTAATGCATCGATGGGTTCCCCCTCCTTTTATATTATTAATTGACTATTGTCTCTTTTTTATTCATTGCAATTACATAAATCCTTGTTTCTCTCCCATTAACTATTACCAGAAATTCTCATTTAATGGCCACGGTTTCTTATGGTGCAGTCATCCTCCTCTTTCTAATACGCATCAAGTTATCTCTTTAAGGTTAACCAATACCACAAGTGAAGCTCTATCTACAAGGTTATAGGATTTATTCCTTTGTAGAGGGTTCCTTTTTGTGTCCTCCCTCTCATATTGTTTCCACATATATGGTTACCCCCATGATCAGTCCCTCTTTTCTTTTATGGAAACAATAAGATAATCTATTTATGAGTGTTATTCTGTCCTCGGTATCTACTGAAGTCTTGCCCCTTGTTGTTGATTGTCAAACATTGTGTAGCATATGACAGACTCTTGAAAATACACTTGCTTCTCCATCCAATTCTAGAATTATACAACTCCATGGTTCTTTTCAAAAGCTATGACAAGGCGATGATATAGTTAGTGCTTATTTACAACAAAATCTCTCTTTGATGAATTAGCTGCTGTAAATAGAATGATCTTTTTGGAGGATTTTAATCTGTATGTTTTTAGAGGGTTAAGATGAGAGTTTAGAGATTTACTAACTAACCTTTCTACCAAGATTGAGCCTCTCTCTTATATTGATCTTCACAATCACTTGTTATATATGAATTTGTAGATACCTGCTGAGTCTCCTACAACCTTTCTTGCTAAAAAATAATCCTACCATTCTCGGGGAAATTTTTTAGGCTTTAATGGGAGTAGTTATAATCAAAATCATGGTGTTAAAAGATGTTTTCATGATGGATATTGAAACAATAACCAAAACAATCACAATAACAACACTTTTCACAACAATAATGGTTATGATTCTGGATAAAATTTATAGCAAGAAGGTACTCTTTTCTCCTCCTCTAATTCCTTTTCAAATAAGTGGTCCGATAATTGGTCTGTGAAATGCTAGTTATGCTATGGTTTTAGTCATTCAGCACAACAGTATCCGCAGTTAACTAATTATAATTTGCAAGGTAATGTTCATTTAGCGTTTAATAATGCTCTCATCACTACTCATATTACTTAGTTTCTTAGTACTACTACAAACTAACATGTGACACTTGACCTTACGACTATGATGGGTTCATAACCTTATCTTGGCAATGATAAGTTGCATGTTGGCTAATGTAAGGGACTCGTTATATCATATATTGCTTATTCTACCATCCACACACCCAAACACATTTTTACTTTATCCAATATTTTACATGTTCCATGTATTAGAAATTCATTATTATATGTTCAGAAGTTTTATCTTGAACATCACACCTCGGTAGACATCGATCGAGGCCCCCTGAAATTGGTAGGGGGAAATATGATATCAAGAAAGATTAGGAGTCGCCACCTAGTAATTACAAAAAATTAGAGATCCTTAAATATGTACCGATCTTAGAGATTCAGATAAGAGGTTAGTTATGCTTAAAAAGAGAATGACGTCACCCATACAACATCTTTTCTTATGAAAGGTTACCTTTGCTATATGTTTTCTTCTAAATTTATCTTTTTTTTTATTGCCCTTAGTTATCCTAATTGCTTTTAGCTTCTTTTTTTATTTAATTTTCAATTTTTTTTATGGAGAATTTGATGTCTATCCCTAAAATAAAAGACTCATCGATTTTGTTATTCTCAAAATTAAAATCTTAACATCAATCCTTTTTTAAAAGAAAACTTGTCATTTTGGTTATTCATGAAAAATTCTCATTGGTCCCCTAAAAAGGAAACTTGTATTTCACAAAATCTTGACATCGATCCCTATAAAAAAGAAGACTTGTCAGTTAAGATATTTCTAAAATGAACATCGGACCCACATGAGTGGCAAAAATGAGCTTTGACTCTTTTATTCAAAGCATCTTGTAAGTTAAGAATTTTTGTCATAGTTTATTTTTTTTTAACATGGGTTTTTGATTTATTTTTTTATATGTAAGCTAATGGGCCATTTAATTTTAGTCAAGTTTTAATGGACTTAATAAACTTGCCATTAAGTCCAAATATGCATGCAAAGTTTTTTTTTTTATGAAAATGCTAAAACAAGTATTTTTTTTTTCAAATGCTAAAATGTAAAAAATATTTTTTCCTTTTTCTTTTCTTTTCTTTTTATTCAATTAAAAAAGAACTAAAAAGACGTATACTCTTTTTTATTGTACAATGATAGAATATGCAAAAATGATTTTTTTGTAAAAAAAAAAAAAGACTTGGTTGTAATGCAATCTGAATATAAAAACAAAAAAACTGATACTACTTCTAAATAATTATCAAAAGAGTATACAAATGCTGATATGATATGTCCACTGTAAAAAAAAAATCGCTAATAGAAAGAGGTAGTATGTTGTGTGCGTGCCTTCCATACTAGAAAGAAAAGCTAGGTTTTAGTGATGACCTTGCTACAAAACGCCAACATATGGCTTTATTTTAAGAAACTATTCTTCCTAATTTTTTCAAGTCATGTTGTGAACCTGTGCTGCCACTCTTGTTCATTGTTCTTATACACAGGCTATAATTATGAGAAGAGATCTCACCAATATAGACACAAAACTCAACCTTAAAAAAAAACTATCTTTATGACCATGCATGATTATTTTCCTTTTAGTTTCCATTTCTCAAAAGATGTTAGGTTGTTATTTCTCATGATTTATGATCCGACAACTTGCAACTCCCGTACTGATTTTCATGATTTATAAAGATGACAATCATTGGTATTCTCTCCCTATGCTTATGAATTGACAACATGCATTTTCCATATAGATTTCAAATTTACTTAAAAAGGTTTCGGGTTATTGAAGATTCTCAAACATGAAAAATTAAAATTATGTTTTCACAAGTATATGATTTCAGGTCTCACGTTTACATGTTAATTCATTAAAAATAGAGAAACAAGAATTAGAACAAGACATTTACAATGAGAAAAAAGATAGTTACTTGACTTACACATGTTTTGTTACAGACCAAACAAGTATTGTGAATAAAAAATCACTGGAATCAATTTTTTTTTGTCGAGAAGCAAATATTAAAAGCCTCTTATTTGCCTACAAAAGAGCACTGGATGGCCCCTATTGATTTTCCAAACCTCGTGTCCAATAGTATACCTTTGAGCCAAATTCACATGGAAGGCCACCTACCCAATCATGTGTCTTTATAGTTCCTTTCTCTGTATTTGCTCTCCTCCCTTCCTTATTTTCTTTGATTTTTATTTTATTTTTATTTTCTTCTTCCTTTTATTTTATTGTTCTCCCCCCCTCTCTTTTTAAGTGTATAAAGGCGGCCTTTCATAAGAGAGGATTTTTTGCTTGAATTTTATTCATAATGGCTATCAATCTCACACGATACCAATCTTTTAAAGAACAGATGAACTTGAGGTTAAACATGAGTTAAATGATGACTTCCTAGATCTCTTTGCTTAATTCGTGGGGAGAGAATCATGGCAGAAAAGAAGTTATATTGCTTTGGTGTAGTAGACCACATGTTTGAGATTATCAACATGTGTGTTTTTACCTGCAGGAAGGATCAATTGAGAGCTGAAATTAGGGGCAAAACATAAGCAAAAAGTTAGCCTAACATATATATTTATAGAAAAACTAGATTTTCGTAGATTTTAGGGACAAAACGATGCCACTATCCTTTGAATGTTCAAAGATTATTCTTCCTTTTTCCAGGCAAAAGACATTGTTTCACTTGTTTTGTTTTAGGTTTTCTTCAATTGAAATTATGTCAAATTTCATATTCGTCCTATCATTTCAGTGTTTTTTGCATTTCAATCCTTGATCTTTCAATCTTCTTTCAATCATACCTTAGATGGAATTAAAACAACCCCTCTGATTTCTCTATTGTCTTCATTTTGGCCTCTGGTTTTCTAATTTTTCCATTTTTAAGTCGATTTGGTGCCCAATTTCAATTTGTTTTTCAATTAAGCCCTTAAATGATTTTCTAACTTGACTATTTATTTTGAACTCATCTGAACTTCAATTTCTTTCAGTTTTAGCAAAATTAAACCAATTTAAACCCTTTTCTTCAATTCAGCTTTCATTTGTGGCTTAAAAATTCCCAAACTCATTTTTTGCATGTGATACTTAATTTTGGTCCAATTTCAAACCCCAACTGTCTTTTGTATTATTATTTTTTTGTACTTTTGTATTTTTGTATTTTTTTTATGTTCTTTTTATGATTACTTATAAGCACATAAATGCTAATAAATATGATGAAAATAACAAAACAAAATAACTAAGTTTAATGAAAAGATACATTTTATGGATTTTCTTTTTTTTAATATAAAAAAATAAAGGTAAAAAATTGGGTTGTAACAATGAAGATAAAGGTATTGAATTGGGTAAATTTCATTATTTGTTTTTTGTTAAGGATCTAATAACCAAAGAGGTGCTTCTTTCCATTCAAAGTATGGATGGTCTTTATGTTATCTCTGAGTTTTTTGCAATATTTTTACCTCAAGCCTTAATACCTGTATATGTTTCTGTCTTTACTGATACCTGATATCATCGTCTTGGACATCCTAGTTTATGAATTTTGAGTTTTTTAGTGTCAAATAAAAAAGGTGTTATGTACTTTAAAACATCTGAATTTTAATTGTTCAGCATGTCCTTTAGAAATTGTGACAAATTTATCTTTGGAATTCTCCTTTTGAATTGATATTTAGTAATGTTTAAAGACCTTTCTTTATGTTCTCTTCTAATAATTTTTGCTATTTTGTTATTTTTATGGATGCTTATACTAAATATATTTGGTTCTTTCCTTTGATTGTCCAATATGATGTTTTTATTATTTTTCAATAATTTCAAGCTTAAGTTGAAAGATAATTTTTTGCTAAAATTAAATCTGTACAAATGGATTAAAGTGGTGATTATAGAAAATTGAACACTTATTTTAAAACTATTGGTATTCAACATAGATTTATCTGTCCACATACTCATAAATAAAATGGCACAGTTGAACATTAATACAGATATAATGTTGAAACTTGTCTCAACTTTCTTGATCATTGTAAGGCACTCTTAAAATTTTGTTTTTCTGCATGTGAAACATTTGTTTATTTAATAAATTGCATGCCAACACTTGTTTTAAATAATAAAACACCTTTTGAATGTCTTTTTAAGTCTACACCATATTATAGTTTTCTTTGTATTTTTTTTGGTGTCTATATTTTCCCTACCTTCTTCCATATAATGATCATAAGTTAGATTTTCATTCTACTCCTTTTATTTTTCTTGGTTATAGCTCATTTTATTTGGGTTATCAATGTCTTGCTTTTTCTTCAAAATGAATATACGTTGTTTGGCATGTTAGGTTTCATGAAAATATTTTTTCTTTTGAAAAATTTGAACAGAAGGTAACATTGTCAGCATCATCTATGAGTTTCTACCTTGACACCTTTTCCCTTTTCATCTCTCAACCTAACACTTACACATACTTTACCTAATCAACTAATTTTAGTGAGCAATATTCTTGATGATCTATCTCCTTACACTTTCTCCCCTACTAATCATTATCAAGGTATAAGTTTTTTCTCTTTAGGTTCACATGGCTTTCTTCTTTATGAGATGGTTCAGCCTTGGGTTTTCCTTTATCATCCACCTCTGCCTTATAACCTCCTAGCTTGAATCTAGTGGTTGATCTCTTTAATTTTTCTTTTAAACATATTTTGGATTTTGACCAAATTTCTCATGCTTAGGTTCTATATCAACACTCTATGGTTCCCATGAAAGCCCAAAATAACTAATTTCACACTCTTCTCTACTTCATGGGTTACTTCTTTACCTGAACAGAAACCGATTACTTTTGTTTCCTTTCACTTATCTATGAATGTTATTAGTAGTTATTGTGTGTATAAAATTAAGAGGTGAGTTGATGGTAGTGTTGAGAGATATAAAAGCTTATTTAGTTGCTAAAGTGTTCACTGAACAAGAGGGGATTGGTTATATAAAGACTTTTAATCCAGTTGTTAAGCCAATAACTGTTTATTTTTGTTGTTTACCGGGGTTGGCAGATTAATTAACTAGATGTTCATAATATCTTTTTAAATAGGATACTTCAATAAGAGGTGTATATGGAGTAATGGAGCAACCACCTGGCTTTGTTCACTCTAATATTTCCTCCTATGTTTTCATTCTTCATAAGTCTTTGTATGGATTGAAACAAGCTCCTCGAGTTTGGTATAATTGCTTAAGTGATTATCTCCTCTTCATTGGTTCACATGCTTCTAGGGTTAATATGTCTCTATTCATTCTCTCTTTGAGAGGTGATGTCCTTTACTTGCTTGTTTATGTTGATGGTCTTTTGCTTACTAGGAGTAATTTGGCTTTACTTAAAAATCTTATCTCCTTACTGAGCTTAGACTTCAAGCTTCATGGCTTAAGATCTTGGGAATTAAGTTAAACGTACTTCTATGGATCTCATGCTTACTCAACAGAAGTATGCTCTTGACATTTTTTTATAGAGCCAGTATGTCTTTTTATAAACCTATTGATACTCCTGCCTCCTTTTCTTCTAAGATGACCATGGTGTCTGATACTTTGTATTATGATTCTACACGTTATATACATATCATTGGTGCTCTCTAATATATTACTTTCACTAGGCTTGATATATGTTATGTAATGAAAATTATTTGATATTTTATGCATGCTCTTACTAATGCTTATTGGGTCATTGTTAAACGTATATTGTGTTATCTGAAGGCTATAAGTAATCATGGTTTACACATCACTTGTAGTTCTTTTTTTTATCATTATATCTTCATTGATGTTGGTTATGCTAGTAGTGTTGATGATCGTAAGTCTAATAGTGGTTAACTTGTTTATTTGGGCAATGTTTATATTTCCTAAAAGTCTAGGAAACAAATATTTGCAACTCGTTCTTTTATTGAAGTCGAATACAAGATTTTAGCTAATGATACTACTGAAATTTTATGGATTCATTCATTACTTTCAGAGCTTCGGCTTCCCTCTATTTATGTAGCTATGTTATGGTGTGATAATTTAGGTGTCACTTATTAATCTTTGAATCTTATTTTCCATGTTTGTGCCAAGCATGTTGAAGCTGACTATCATTTTATTCGTAATAGAGCTGCTAAGAATGAGATTCAAGTTTGGTTTATATCTTCTAAGGATCAACTAGTTGATGTTCTTACCAAACCTTTTCCCCATGCAGCCTTTGCTCATCTTCGGTCCATGCTTCATGTGGAGTCTCTACCTTTAGCTTGCAGAGACAGATTATGAGAATTACTTTGTATATGTATTTACTGTGTATAGTGTTGTGATCTTGTGTAATATATTGCGCCCTTGTTATTATACACAATCCTAACTGTGTAAATATTAAGGATGACTGCTAACATTATTCACAAACTTATTTCTCGTGACTCTAGGATTAGTTACAAACTTACAATCATCTGAGTTGATATTCTTTAATGATAATGAATAAGATGTGTTAAGAAAAAGCCTCTACATGGCACTTAAAGCTTGATATCCAAACGGATGAAAGATGACACTCACTAAGCAGAATCCTAGCTGAACAATTTTGTTAGGATCTACATGGCAACCAGCTCTCTGTAACATATATCTTTCAATTATTTTTTAATTTTATTGTATTTCAAAAAGATTGTTGTAATTTAATCATCATCTATTCTAGAATATGTTTATTTTTCAATTCCATAACATACTAAATGCAATTTTTTCAATATTTCTAAAATCCACGCTTACAAGTGTTATTTGAGCATCATTTAATACACTAAGGTTCTATTGGTTTGATTTTATAAATTGATATAAGTTGCATTTAACTTTTGATTTATAGAACAAATATAAATATATTTGGTTAAAAATAACATGTTACTTGAACAAAACATTTGTTACGAATTAAATCAACATTTTGATTTAATAAAACATTAAACTTCTGCAAAAAAGTTACTTTGATTTATTTTTACAAAACATATTTTAAGTTATTTATAAAAAACAACTTCTCAATTATAATTCAAAATTAAAAAAAAATCACTTTGAACAAATCATGCCAAATAAACTATACTAATAAATTATCAAAATGATGGAATCATCCTAAAACAAGAAATTAAGCTTTTGGAATTGAGAAAGTGACTTTGGTTGTTCTTTACACTCTGTCCCATTAAAAAAGTGGATAACACGATTTTATTTAGAAGTGTGATAAATATTGTTTTTTAAAATATATTTTTATTTGTAAATATATTAAAATAATTTTTTATTTTTTTAAAATATAATTTTTACATCAGAACATCAAAACGATCTAAAAAACTAAAAAATAATAATTTAAAACTAAAAAAATCAAAAAATTTAAAATCACTGCCAAACAGTGATTTTAAGTGAAATCCCTGCCAAACAGTGATTTTAAAATCACTGTGATTTTTAAAATACTTCTAAGTGAAAAAAATTTAAAAATCCCATTAAGAAAATATATATTTTCTGCAGAGAGACTTTCATTTCAGAAAATATACTATAAGATGAACAAGAATGAAGATCTTAGCTGCATTTATTTTTTCACTTTTTTGTTATTGTAAATTATATAAAAAAAATATTATGTTTATCATTTATTGAAGTAAATCCTTCATTTAATTAATTTTGCTTGCTCATGCCTATATTTTAATCTATACTCACACCACATATAATTATTGAAATATGAAATAATAAAATTGTATTAAAAATCAATAAATAATAAATTGGACCATAGTTATTTATTTTTATACGGGACTCTTGGTGGTTATATTAAGTACTAGGAAAAATATTGTATTTTATAATATTAAAATATAAATATTAGTATCTAGATCCAATATTTTATATATTTTTATTCATTAGTTTTCAATTATATATATTACTAATTATGAATAATAAAAATTAAATGAAAAATAAATTATAAATTATCATATTTTTACTTTTTATAATAATTCAGAATATTAAAAAGACTCATTTAAATAGAATGATTCATAAAATTTCTATTCACACATTCTTAATTTATATTCACTCCATAGTTTGATGTTTCATCAAGTTTTATTTCATTTGGAGTTTTTTTATAGAGTTTTATTTTATAGCTACTACTAGATATAAGTAATTAAAAATTAAAAATAAGTTTATGTTATGATTTATTTATTTTTTAAATTTATACTTGATTATATTTATTCTTATCATATAAACAAACGAACTTCGCTTTTAAATAGAAAAAACTGATGCTTTTTTTCTCCTTTTCAGTTTGAAAAGAAAAAAGATACAAAGATTTATTATGACATGATATAAAGATTATAATTATAAATCTTAATTATGCTAATTAGAAAATTATATAAAATTTTCTAAACTTATATATATAACTAACTAACTTTGTGTTTTTCTAACTATTAACTACTGATTCAATCCATAAAAAAAAAAAATAGTTAAAAATGTATAACGTGCAAGAATGCAATTATCTCGAAAACAAATAAAGGATCTCAAAAAAAAAAAAAAGAGGGAGAGAGAGAGAGAAAAGTACAAAAGCATGGGGGGTAAATTATTATTTGTTTTTTATGAACGGGTGATGATTAAAAAAACAAGATCACTGTTTTACTTTGGAAGGTTTCATATTTCATTGTGGAATTGACGTGAAATGATCGTTTTACCCTTTATAAAAAATCCATATAACATATTTTTAGGATAAAATTATCTTTTCAAAAGAATTAATTTGTCATTACAAAGTAGAATAGCATTTGTAGTGTTAATTTACATAGTGTATTGTCTATAATACCCTTAAAGATTAAATTTTCTAAACTTTCAGTTAGGGATATTTTCGGTTGTTTCTTTACAAAAATATAGCGCAATTATTAAAGTGTCGTTGCAAGCAAAAAATACATAACTTCCATTAAGAGGCCTTTTGTGTTGGTTTTTTTGTTGATATAATGTTAGGTAATTGACGTGAAATGATCGTTTTACCCGTCATAAAAAATCCATATAACATATTCTCAGTATAAAATCATCTTTTCAAAAGAATTAATTTGTCATTACAAACTTGGACGGTAAAATAGCATTTGTAGTGTTAATTTACGTAGTGTATTGTCTATAATACCCTTAAAGATTAAATTTTCTAAACTTTCAGTTAGGGATATTTTCGGTTTTTCTTTACAAAAGTATAGCGCAATTATTGAAGTGTCGTTGCAAGCAAAAAATACATAACTTCCATTAAGAGGTCTTTTTGTGTTGTTTTTTTGTTGATATCATGTTAGGTAAGTGGCAATATGGTCTTTTGATAAAAAAAATTAAAAAGAGAAGATTCTTGCTTGTGCTTTTAGGCGAGTGGGAAGAGTCTGGGCCCTTTGGGCGACAAGTGCAAGCTCCTTCAACGGACAAACACAGCCGTCCACGGTATCTTTGGGAGCGGCTTGCCAAGATCTTTACAGTGGATAGGCATGTGTCAGGAGTGGAGGTCCGGTGTGACTCCAGTGGACTTCTTTTTTTTCTTATTTTCTCTCTCTTCTCATTAGTAAAATACAAAAGTATCTTTTAATTTAGTCATCATTTTTTTTTCCAATTTAGTCCCTCGTCACTTGGTTTTATTTGATATAATAATTATGGTATAAATACCATATGTTTAGATAATTATGATATAAATCTCAAATGGAGAGAAAATCAATTTATGTCTTCTTAAGTTTGAATCAAGTTAGGGCTTACATGATAATTTAAATTCTAGAATTTTAAATTCTAATAGATAACCACGATTTATTTGTATATATAAAAAATCATTTTAATTCAAAATCCAAAAGCTTATGCTCACTTTTTAATTTAATTATAGAGAATGAGTAATAGTGAAATTCACAAGCATTTGATCATTAAATCTCATATCATGATTAAAAAAAAAAACATCTCAATTTAAAATATTAAAATGTTAGGGAAGACTTGTAAAATAGTTTTATATTAATTCACTAATATTTATTGTCTTTATATACAAATAATTAAATTATCAAATATAATCGCATATCATTTATGGAATAAGAAAGACTTTCCTCTTCAATCCAAACAATATTCTACTTTGATATAATCCCTAATAAAGAAACTAATTTTTTTTAACAAAAACAAAATCCATTGGTTACAACCTAGCTTGTTTGTTTTTTCCGGGTGATGATTTTTCTATAAAGAACAGTTCTTGAAAAAATATTCTTGTCCTGATCCAGTTTTACTTCAATTTATTCCTTGGATTTTTTTATGTAACATGATTCTAATTTTAATAATTATATCATGAGAATGTTGATAAAATTTGCACATCAGAATAGATATATTTTTACCTTTATAATAGAAAATAGAGGTGATTAATTAATTTTAAAACATAAAAGTAAGTAAATTTATTTATGTAAAGAAAATTGCCTGATAAAATCTTTACTCTTCATTTAATTTTAAAACTAAGATTAAACTAACATAATACATCATATAAAAAATAACTTAAGAGATTATATATATATATAGTATTGACGAGTGATCGTGACCAATGATGAGTATAATATAATATCCAAGAAAAATCTGATTTGAATCTCTTCTGAACTTAAAAAACTTAAATTATGGTACATGTTGTGAAAAATAAAAATTAGGTTATGTTTGGTGTGATTTTTAAAAATTCATTTGATTTTTTTAAAACTTTTGATACATAAAAAATTTAGAAATATGTTTGGTTAGAAATAACTTTAGATTTAAATAAAAAACTGACATAAAAATAAAAACAATGTTGTAATTAAAGTTTGAAATTAAAAAAAAAAACTTTTACAAAAGGATCAAGAAAAAAAAATAGAAATTAAATCAATGAGGACTAAATTGAAAAACATAATACCATCAATTTGAATTGAATGATGAAACTGAAAATCACTAAAACTTTTATGAAATGATAAGAAAAAAAAATTAGAAATCCAAACAATGAAGACCACATTGGAAAATATAATATTTGGTAAAGTGATATTGAAAGATAAAATTGAAAATAAATAAAACTTCTACAAAAAGGTTAAGACCAAAAATTAGAAATCAAAAGAATAAAGATTGAAGTTAAAATAACAACAAATAAGGTCAAGCTATAATTTTTTAGGAAGAAGTGAGAGAAAAAAGAAAAGAAAAAAAGGTTCATTGGCACTAAACCGAACCACTATCAGTGACACGTGTCGTACTAACAGGAAAAGAGCACAGTGTTGCTTCCAACGACACGACAGAAAGAGCATTTTTGGATGCTAAGAGGTGCCGCACACACCACTTGGTGCATTACACGCGTACCCACCTTTTTGTTTTATTTAGCCAAATACATAATTGCCCCCAGAGCTAACATGATAATTAATAATAAAAAAAAAAAACATGGTGAAAAACCAAAAATGCCCCTTGTCTTTAGGCTAAATGTTTTTTATTTTAAGGGTATTTTTTGTTGACCTTTAGGTCACATATTGATACTTTATGTATTTTGATAATAACAATT
>Ga0307515_10010145_pt1 | contig 18089 bp, 9 predicted proteins | sample 17_EM_MG_FD_194513 | JGI IMG/M metagenome (GOLD analysis project Ga0307515, IMG submission 194513) | Populus trichocarpa ectomycorrhiza microbial communities from riparian zone in the Pacific Northwest, United States - 17_EM | ecosystem: Host-associated > Plants > Roots > Unclassified | place... | reverse complement strand
TTGCATATCAATCTCTAAGTTTAAGAGAAAAAAGATGAAATTGTTCAAAACAATGAATGAAAGAGAAAATATTTGGTTAGCTATATTTCATAAACTAAAATGATCGATTTTAATATCAACATGTTTTATTCAACGAGAGGAGTACAATGCTAGTAGTTTTATCCTATAAACATGCATGAAAAATATACATCATGGTCTATTTAGATTTTTTAGATTTGATTGTTTTTATTATTATTATTGAGTGATTTTAAGATGTTTTGGAGTTAATAAGTGGTTTGTAGAGATTTTTATGTTATTTTTTAAGGTGTTATAATGTAAAAATTATTTGAAAATTTGATTTTTTAGGTTCAGAACCTGAGGCCTAGATTTTACTATAAGAGGAGATGACTAAAAAACATAATAGTAGGTGAAAGGTTGTGTGCCACAACATGCAACTTCTAGCTCATTTAAAAAAAGATAACCAGTTGGCAGATAACATGAACTATATGAAGATGTTTGAGTGATAATTTTTTTTTTTATCACCTAGGTGAATTAGAAAAAATACTTCACTATTAGAGGTATTTTGGTAATTTTAGTCTTGACAGGGGCAGAACGATAATTTTACCCGGACCATGGATATTTCAGTAATTTCTCAAGTCTAAATTTTATTTTTATTTTACTTGTGTTTATAATTAAAATAATTGTGCTATTATGTGTATTCATTTAAAAACCTGTATTTTTTATCGGTCCACCCATGGGTATATTGTTTTACCAATCCTTTTTTGAAAATCCAAGAGTGGTTTGTTTTGACCATATGATTCAAAAACCTGTATTTCCTGATCATTTCAAAATATTTGATCATGGTAGTTTTAGAGAAACGGTGCGGTTATCGTTTCACATCTGAAAGTAAATGTAAATGGCACCACGTGGTGTTGTTTTGGTTTTTTTTTTTTTTTTAAAAAAAAAACAATGGTATTTTTCCTCGCATGTAAAGAAACAAAAATGTATTTAATGACATTTCACTTTCGTGCTTTCAGCCTGACTTTGATCTCCTTGTTCTCCCTGTCACGCAGACATTAATGGCCAAAAGTGATATCATACTCTTCCTCTGAACTTGTACTACATATTTAGCCACAGAAATGCTTCATTGTCCCCATGTGCCGGCAGAAAACAAGTGTCAAGATAGCCAACCCGAGCAAGATTGAGTAAAATGTTCAACAATGGTGGAGGGTCAAGATTGACTCGCGAGGGAATCAACGAACGGATTATTTCCACCTAGCAAGGTTCTAGGACCTTCCCCCATGGCCTTTAAATAGGGGTGTTTGGCCTGTAAAAAGGAGAAGAATTCTAGAGAGAGAAAGACTTGAATTTTGAAAAGAATGGGTGAAGGATTGGTTTGAGCTGAAATAAATTCTATAAAAGCTAGAGGGGAGTGATAAGAATTATAAGAATAGCTACAAAAAAAAAAAAAAGAGATAAAAAGTGAAAAACCACCCTAATTAAAATCATCAAAACCAAACGAATCCAGAGGGTGTAGAAGAGAGTTTGAGAGATAAAAATAAGAAGAAAAGAAGTTAAAACCACCCTTGGTTTTATAAAGAGAAAATAACCAAAAATATCACGCCACCACCGGTCTGCCACCGTCACTGCCACCAAGAACCTCCCTATATGCTTCCTTTTCATCCAGAATCAATAATAAGGTCAGTCTCATCTCAGACCTTTCTCTTTTCTTATTTTTTCTTACATAAATTTGCATGCATGCGTAAAATAATTTAGAAATCAGTGCAAGGTCTATCCATGCATCTTTTTTATTGGCTTTGCAACAGTATTATATGCATTTGTTAAAACTGTGTCGTTGACTTTTTACGTGTCTACAAAAATCGTCAACTGTTTACCCATGCTTCTTTTTATTATTATTATTTTATTTAATTTTTTGGCTTCAAAACAGTGTTATATGCATTTGTCAAAATTGTATCGTTTATATATGTTTTATGTGTATGTGTGAAAAAATTTATCTTTGAAAATCATCAGCTTTTTACCCATCTATTTTGTTTATTTTATTCTGAATTTATTTTATTTTTATTGGCTTCAAAATAATACTAGTAGATTCATTTCTTAAAATTGTTCCATCACCGTTTTATGTATGTGTGTGTAAATAAAATGTTTTCAATAAAGGAAAAAGTTGCGTAGGTGAATTTTTTTTATCAATATTGCTTCAAACTTAAATTTAAACAATGAATTTGATGAATCTTCTAATTTCAGGGATGACATGGACGTAACTCATTTTCTTTTTATGTTAAAATAATGAAATGCATCGACTGATTTGCTTGATAGCTTTTTGTCAAGTTTTTGTCAAGATATTAATTATTAAGATATGGTTTAAACTCTCCAAATAATTAAATTGATGAAATTTTATTTTATGAAGTAATGTCAACAAGTTTTTTTTTTAATACCATGAATTTTGTGATTGTTTTTACATATAAACAAAAAAATGTATATAAACAAAAAAGACAGACCACTAATAGAATAGGCACAATAGACCATTAGGAACAAAAACATGAGGCAATGTAGCTTACCTTGGGTAGAATGTTTTAGAGTAATAATATCTTCTCTTTAGCATAATCAATCTCTTACCTCGAGTCTTTGAATACAAGTTAGGATTCTTAATCACCATAATACTACTAGGTGAAAACTTCTCTTTATATTTTTACCCTATTCTTAAACTAGCTTTTTTTATGGGTTTGCCACGATGTCGGGTGTGACAAATAGGATCAACATCAACATAAAAATAAATCTTATTTGCATCTTCATGCACATTAAATACATGTACTATTAAGGCATCGTCAATAATTCTATTCTCTTTGTGATCAATAATCAACTTCTAACATAATGCCTAGTTCATGGAGTGAGTTCATTATGAGTTCATTATTCAATAGAGATCATGGTCCTCTATTGCAGCCATATGAGCATCTTCACATTACATAGTGGGTATAATCTGATATGGTAAGATCAGAAGGTAAACTTTGGTGCCTTCATGTTTATGGATATTTAGTCCAATCATAAGCATAACAAACCTATGCTAACAGACTAAAAGGGTAACAAATCAAAAACATATTATGATATAAGTAGAATCAACATCAACATAAAAATAAATCTTATTTGCATCTTCATGCACATTAAATACATGTACTATTAAGGCATCGTCAATAATTCTATTTCCTTTGTCATTTTTAATTTGAAATCTCTTCAAGTTTGCATCAAAAACTTTTTGCATATGCATAATATGTCTTTGTAAGACATATAATCAGTGCCACAATATTTTTTGATATAAGTAGAATTGCCATGATGAGCAACTATATTGAGATTTTGTAACCTGTATAATTTACCTTGGGATGGTTAAAATATAATACTAAACCATTGGTAGATTATATAGTTGATAACAGACAATAAGCATAACAGACCAAATTAAATATTATATTGTGATCGATAATCAACTTCTAACATAATGCCTAGTTCATGGAGTGAGTTCATTATTCAATAGAGATCATGGTCCTCTATTGCAGCCATATGAGCATCTTTACATTACATAGTGGGTATAATCTGATATGGTAAGATCGGAAGGTAAACTTTAGTGCCTTCATATTCATAGATATTTAGTCCAATCATAAGCATAACAAACCTATGCTAACAGACTAAAAGAGTAACAGATCAAAAACATATTACAACCCAACATGTATTATGCACATATTAAAACAAAATGAAACCACATAAATATGCTCAATTACACTATATAAGCATATAATTTAAAATTAATAACATTGTGAACAATTTGCATAATCTATAAAATTAGGGTTTTTTTTCATTAACCCAATTAAACATGCCTAATTAGATAATTAGGCTATAAAATATTTAAATAAATTTTATTAAAGGTTTCAATCAACATATTAACAACGTTATAAGCAATGATTTTAAAATTAGAGTTTTATAAACAATAACCCTAATTCTCAAATTGGTAGTTTTCCATGATTTCCAACTGCACATGCCTAACTATGATAAAATGAGTTGTTTGCTAAAATAAAATAGATTAAGGCTCCACGTGTTTGATAAAAAGTAGTTTTCTTTTGAAAAGTAATGTAAATGAAAAATAAAATTCTGAAAAGTAAATTATTTTTCGATGTTTGGTAGTGTCATGAAAAATAAGTTGCAAAACACTTTCCAGTATTTCGCTATATTATATAACATGAGTTGAAAAATAAATTATTAATTCTTTAATATATATTTTTTCATGTTTATTAACAGATTAAAGATCAAATCTGGTAGATAAAAAAGTTGAAAGATGATTAAATTGCAAAAAAAATTCATAAATTATTTCAAATAAAACAAATAGCAATCAAAAGAATAGAGATCAAATTTGACATATAAAAAAGTTGAAAGATGATAATTTTTTTTAAAAAAAAACAATTTCATAAACAATTTCAAATAAAATATATAGTAATTAAGAGAATGAGGATCAAATCGGATAGATAAAAAAATTTAATCAATAAAAAGATAAAATAAAAATAAATAACAATAAAAAATAAAGACTAAAATTAATATAAAAATCAAATTTTAAGCGGTGAAATTGAAAAAAACCAAAACAAAATATATAACAATCAAAAGATTAAGGACTGAATTTGATATAGTCAACAAATAAAAAGATTTTTAAAAAAAATTTACAACTTCTGAAAAGTATTTTTTTTCAAAATAAAAAGAAATTTTTTTTTTAAACCAAGTCAGATTTTTTTTTAATTGAAAAAATATTTTTTATTGATCAATTTTTTTTATAATAAATAAATACGAATAAATTTAAAAATTATTTTTTAAAAAAATATTTTTCATAAAATAAACGGGAGAGAGTTTTTGGACCATTCCTTTTTTGTTTTTTGTTTTTAATTAACGGTACCTATCGATTTTAAATTGAAATTTGAAAGGGCTTTGACATAAAGAAAAAAGAAAAAAAGTGAGCATACACGCGGATCACATGCAAGGTAAAAATCTCTATCATGAAAGGGTCCCCATTATTTTGACAAATTGACAACGCAAACAAGCCAAAAAAGAAAATTTAACATAAGCTATTTTAATATATAAATAGATGAAATAATGTTTTATTTAAACCAAAATATATATTTTACTTGACATATTTGTTCAATGATTTAAAAAACTATATATATATATTTTTTAATATTTCATTACAAGAACCGACTCATCACAAGAATTGGTCTCAGAACTTCTATAATGGCACTATGATAAGCATTCATGTTTCTAATATCTTGCTCTTTATTTACATTTAGGGTTGAAATTTGATATCAATTCTTTTAATCAATACAAATAGAATAAATTTAAACCATAAAATTAAATTAGATTGACAAAAAAAAATGAAGACGAGTTGTTGATTATTGCTTATTTCTCTCTTTTTTTTATGGAAACTCTAAGAATATGTTAACTTTTGTTTTAAAATATGTTTACAACTTGAAAAAATATTAAATTAATTTTTTTAAATAATCTTTTATAATTTTAATATGTTATTATTAAAATTATTTTCAAATATTTTCAAATTAAAAAAATTTAAAAACTATTTAGCCACACATTATCAAACTAAGACTAAACTTTGATTTCACATTCTAGATAAAAAGCAAATAAATAAATAAATTATAATATAACAATTATCCCTTCTTTAAATATATTACCTTTTATATTCTTTTCCCTTTCCAAAAATAAAAGCTCCCTCCTGTCTTGTGTAAATTCAGCTCTCAACACCCAGCAGGTAACTTGCTTGTATTTCCCAAAAAAAAAGCTGTTTCTTTGTGGAAATTTACTTGTATTTTACACCTGGGTTTTTCAATAAACAATCTTTTTATCCACTCAATTTGCTTGAATTGATCGAAAGTTTGTCTCTTCTTTATTTGTTTTATTTATTTCTTTTTCTTTACCTTTAAGATTCCACTTTTTATTTGTTTTACATTGGAAGAGAGAATAAAACTAAAATTGGGTCTTTTCTTTTTCTTTGATTCATTGAAATTTTGAGTGAATTGGATTTTTAGTGTAAAAATGAGGGAAAAGTTAGGATTTTTAGTTGGTGTATGGCTTTTGCTTTGTGGGTTTTGTTTTGGTAGGTTTGTAGTCGAGAAAAACAACTTGAAACTAACATCACCTGATTCATTGAAAGGTGTTTATGAATGTGCGATTGGTAATTTTGGAGTTCCTCAATATGGAGGGACCTTAGTCGGTACTGTGATCTATCCAAAAGCTAATCAAAAGGCATGCAAAGGGTTTGATGGGGTTGATATCTCTTTCAAATCTAGACCTGGAGGGTTACCTACTTTTGTCCTTGTTGATCGTGGAGGTTAGCTTCTTGAATTTCACTTCTTTGATTGCTTTTTAGGCTTCCAATTTAGTTGTGTGTGTTTTTTGTGTAATTGTTATGGTAAGTATTAATTTTTGGTGGAGTGTTTATACTGATGACAAATTAATTGTGGGATTCTTTTTTAGATTTGATTTGAGTGGTAATTATACTATATATGGCATGTTAAATTAACTGGAATATTCGTAACTGATTTTTAGTACTTTATGTTTATTATGCTGCAAATTTGTTGGCTGCTGCTGGATTTAAATTGCCCTTGTCGGACTTTATATAGCTCTTAATGAGGGTTCTGATTTTCCATACTTCCTTTCTACTTGTTGATAGTACAATTGGAAAGACAGCAGCATAATTTATTTTAGAAATGTATTTGCTTTTCAAGAAATTTTGAACCATGCTTGTTCTCTACTTCAGTGAAAATCTTACCTTGATTCTGGAACCAAAGGTAATTTTGTGACTGGTGGTGATTAGTGATGTTTTGGATTATATGCTATCGTGTGTGGCTGATATTCCTATGGAAGTAACTATGGCGTTCTTCTCTCCCTTTTGGATGAGCGCATCCGTAGCAGTAATTATGTTCTTCTTGCCTGCCTATAAATGTAGCTAATATATATATATATATATATATATATATATATATATATATATATAAAATGCAGATTGTTACTTCACCCTGAAGGCATGGAATGCACAGAATGGTGGAGCAGCAGCTATTCTTGTAGCAGATGACAAGGATGAACCATTGATTACCATGGACACCCCTGAAGAAGAGAATGCAGATGCTGATTATCTGCAGAATATCACTATCCCCTCAGCACTTATTAGCAAGTCCTTGGGGGATAGTATCAAGAAAGCTATATCTAATGGAGAGATGGTTAACATGAATCTTGATTGGACAGAGGCTCTTCCACATCCTGATGAGCGGGTTGAGTATGAGTTTTGGACAAATAGCAATGATGAATGTGGGCCAAAGTGTGACAGTCAGATTGAGTTTATCAAGAACTTCAAAGGTGCAGCACAGATACTTGAGCAGAAGGGTTATACTCAGTTCACCCCTCACTATATAACATGGTATTGCCCAGAGGCATTTGTTCTGAGCAAACAATGCAAATCCCAGTGCATCAACCATGGGAGATACTGTGCTCCAGATCCTGAGCAGGATTTCAGCAAAGGGTATGATGGAAAAGATGTTGTAGTTCAAAATCTACGCCAAGCTTGCTTTTATAAAGTTGCCAATGAAAGTAAAAAGCCATGGCTTTGGTGGGACTATGTGACTGATTTTTCAATCCGTTGCCCAATGAAAGAGAAGAAATACACCAAAGAGTGTGCAGATCAAGTTATTCAATCTATTGGTGAGTCGGTGGCTCTATCATATTTATTTTCATGTCTGCCTTTCTGTAGAAAACAACTGCTCTCTATATGTTGTTTGTTTAGACAAAATTTCCCAAATGTTTTGCATAGCTTTGTTAATAGCTATTACTGCAATGTTCTTGACCTTTTGTGACATTTTCTGTTCTCCATGTGTTGTTGGTGACTGAAGCCATTTGTTTTCTTTTGGACAAAATGCTTCGTCTGATTCTTCTGTTCAGAACAAGAGAGGCTTAGTTAATTTATTTGCTTCTGAATTAACTTCTATGTTTATTGAGAGCAAAGAAAAGCAAGCTTCTGAATATTGTTGTTTTGCAAACTTAGGTGTTGATCTCAAGAAGATAGATATATGTATAGGAGACCATGAGGCAGATGTGGAAAACGAAGTTCTTAAAGCTGAACAACATGTGCAGGTTTGGGTCATCAAAATTTATTTGCTCTAAACTCCCATGCTATCCACCCCTTTTCAAGGTTTTATTGTTTGGATAATCAGTTGACTATTATTTTTCGGGTTTTGAATTTTCAATTTAGATTGGAAAAGGTTCTCGAGGAGATGTGACTATACTTCCAACTCTCGTGATAAACAACAGGCAGTATAGAGGTTTAACTCTGTGTTCTTATTGTGATGCTCAGCTATCTAATTGCTTGAATGGTCATTTCCAATCTGTACTTGTCACTGATTTCAGGTAAGTTGGACAAAGGAGCAGTTCTCAAGGCGATTTGTGCAGGTTTTGAAGAGACTACAGAGCCAGCCATTTGTTTAAGTGAAGGTTATCTTTCAGGCTTTGAGTTAACTACTGTAATATGTTTATAAGTGCTGGCAGTCACCCATTTGTTCCAGTCCTGGTGTGCTAGTTCACTGTGCAGAAGATGCTCAAATTGTTTAACACATTAAAAGAGCACATTGTTGCAGTATTGGTTTTTTAGTGATGATGACAGCAATTCCTTTTCAATAACAAAATCTAGTATGATTAACTATGCTCATATAATTTCACTGCTGATTTTTTGGTAGAGACTTGTCAAGATGGAAGTCTTTATTTGTTATTTTTTCTTTGCAGATGTAGAAACCAACGAGTGTCTAGAAAATAATGGTGGGTGCTGGCAGGACAGGGCTGCTAACCTTACTGCATGCAAGGTGTCTACAGAATTTCAACATTTTGTTGGTATCATGTTTGCAGTACAATTACTGATTCTAAGTTTATTTTGGTCCTGGGATTTCATTGTTATAGGATACTTTTCGGGGTCGGGTATGTGAATGTCCAATGGTACAAGGTGTGAAGTTTGTTGGTGATGGTTATACTCATTGTAATGGTAAATTGCTTTCATGTTTATCCAAGGTTCAGTATTGACTCAACTTTAGGAATATCTGTTTCAATTTCAGTGCACATCATCTTTCTGCTTATTTGTTCACCAGCTTCAGGTTCTTTACGCTGTGAAATTAACAACGGAGGATGCTGGAAGAAAACTCAAGATGGCACTACGTTTTCTGCTTGTGTTGTAAGTCTTGAATTTGATGGAACCCCTCCGTCTTTCTGTTTTCTTGCTTACATCTTTGATATGATTATTTCTTTTGTGACTTTTTGTGATTCTTTGTTCATTGGTTCTCTAACGAGTTTCAGGAAGATCGTTCACAAGGTTGCAAGTGTCCTCCAGGATTCAAGGGTGATGGAGTAAATTCCTGTGAAGGTACCTTCCTTCTTTTCTTTGTTATTGTGCCAGCATTAACTATTTGGTGGGATGCAGTTAGGATTTGCTGGCTCAACTGTGTTATTGTTCTTCTCCTTGAACCATTATTGTTGATGTTTTTTAAGTCCTAGAGAAGAACTGCTCAGTGAAGATTATGCAAGTTTCCCTTGGCAGAGTTACTAGATGAGCAAATTCAAGATTTCATAGTCCAGTTTTATGAAAACACCTTTGATGTAATATGTGGTTCCTTCCATTCCAAAATGTTCGTGGAACCCATCCATGAACCTTGTCATCAATAAATAACTTGACAACAGTTTTGGTTTCTGGTTAAATGATTTGAGGAAATAATATTCTTTTCTTATTTTAAATTTCCACGCACTTTATCAAAATTGCATATAGGGTATTAGTGCACTTGCTTCTTTATAAATTGCAAGCAACGTGTCATTTTCTGTTGATGAAATAATGTAGATTATGAGGCACTCACCACATGTTCCATTTTGGCTTTTTTCTAGACGTGGATGAATGCAAAGACAAGGTAGCTTGCCAGTGTCCAGAATGCAAATGCAAGAATACCTGGGGCAGTTATGAGTGCAGCTGCAGTGGTGGTTTATTATACATGCGAGAACATGACACTTGCATAAGTGAGTATCCTCTGAGGGTTTTCAAAAACTTGCTCCGTTAACCAAATAATCAACTTGCAGCTCAGTATTTGCACCACGTACTGCAAAGACCTTATTTTGAAGCATTTTTCTTTATTGATTTTACTTTTTAACTATGGTACAATTTTTCATTTTAAATTGATTGATTTGAAGGATGTCAAGATTTCCTTAATAGCTCTTTATTTTTTTTCCTTATTCTGTCACTGTATTTATCACACAATGAAATGTGTGGTGAAACATAGTTTATGTTCTATTAGCTAACATAGAAGCTCAAATCTTATTGGAATCTGCTCTTAAAACTGGTAGATACTCTCCTGTATTTGGTATGAACCTGCATTTGAAAATACTGTAAAGCACACTAGAATTCATTCTAAAATATTTCAAGTTCACTCCAAGTTGGCACTGCTTTTGGTTGACTATTTCTAGTATTCCTTTGCATTTCAGTTCTGCTTTGGCCACTGCCGCCTTAAAAGCAATTTTCAGTTTCAACTAAACTCTGAGATGAGACTAATTTCAGTTATTAGCTCTTGGAATCTGCTATGCTACATGGGATCACTAGCATTCCACAATACATTTGCTTCTGTCATGTTAGGCCCCCATTGATTTATGGTTTACATTGATTCAGGTAATGCTGCTAGGGCAGAGTACAGCTGGAGCTTTGTTTGGATTATTATTCTTGGCTTGGCTACTGCTGGAGTTGCTGGATATGCAATTTACAAGTACAGAATTCGGGTATGTTTCTTTGAATTTTTATTCTACTCTATAATTTTCTGTAATGTAGAAAAACACATGGCACATGCACCATTTGTCAACTCATAGTAAACAAAATGGAACAGAACAAATATATTATTTATGTATATCTTCTTTTGTGTGAGTGGGTGGGGTGGGGTGGGGTGGGAATTGAAGGAAGGTGTAAAAGTGAGAAAAATCATGATGTACATGCCTGTTCATCCAAATTCCTAGAGTATTTGAGCCTGAAGATGCCGACTTACTAACAGATTTTATGCTGCTGAGATCACTTTACAGGATTTGTTTACATTTGAAATTATTGGTTGACAGGTCCAGTTTTTTATGCTAATAACAATAAACTGAATTTCATCTGTTATGAACTTTTGTGCAGAGATACATGGATTCAGAGATTCGGGCTATCATGGCGCAGTATATGCCATTGGATAGTCAAGCAGACATCCCTGTTCATCATGCTCCCCGTGGGGACATCTGAAGGTGAGCTGATGCATCTAGTAAACCAGCAGCATCTCCAAATTATAAAGCTCTATCAGCTTTTATTTTGTTATCATTGAGTGTAATGTTTTTAAGTCGTCACTGGTAGCTATTTCAGCCAGCATGCTGCCACTCTTATATGTAAAAAAGTAATACTAGTGGGGCACATAATTCCCAGGAGCACAGGAAATTTTCAATTTGATGTAAGATGCATTATGTTTAGGATTCAAATTCTTAGGCTATCTTTGGCTTTGCGTTCCAGTTTCTCACTGCCTTGGTTTTCAAGGGTTTTTCCTTTTTTTCTACTAGATGCTAAATGAATTCCGAACTGCCCCTCTTTCTTTACTTATCTGTGACAGTTGACCTGGCAGTAAAAATTTCTACCTTGATGACATTTTAACGTGTCTTCTAAAATAACAATAAGATGATGCTGCTTGCCCAAAAAAGGCAATCATGACTGGTTTAAAGCTTTTACTGGAAAACCGTATGGTATAAGTCAAAAAAAATTACAAGGCAAACGCTATTAGCTTTATTTGCTACGTTTTCCCACCACTGGTAATTGCAAAGAAGTCTCCTACTAATTGATTTGTGATTTTGTGTCAACTCTAGAAATTATTGAGTAAACCTGAAGTAATGTTCTGCAAGTTCTTAGGAGCCATACCATGAAGACCGTCTATTTCTCCAAGGGCAGTGGTTAATGATAATTAATAAATACAGGGAAAGCCTTCTGGCTGAAAACAAGATTCTGCAAGCATTTTATATACAAGTAGGTGCAAAAGAAAAACAACTAGCCACTATGTGATGAACAGATATCAATACAACCCTATGGCATTGGAGGGAGAAAACACCGGTAATTTCAGCACATCGAAGGAAAAGAAAAATCCACCAGAGTATTGTAGCTTCTCCCGTTCTCTGATAACACAAACTAAAAATTGATAAAACACCCATAATATGTAATCATATGCTCCAGAACCAAGCATTGTTTTATGGGATCCCATCTTGCTCTTCCAGAGCTACTTTAATCTCGTAAACCTTCTACCTGGAGGTCATAGGAGAAGTTATTTAGATCAGCTACCATATGGAAGTATGGAAGACCAACTTGGCAGCAATCTTACCAATTTTTTTCTAGGCATAACATTAATGACAGCAACTTGAGAGTTTTTTTTATTAAAGAAAATGCTGGAAAGAGTGGAGAATCATATTTGATGAAGTTTGCATCGCATACAACTATTAGTATTTGTGAGCAGGTGGACATTATACACACATTTACAAGTATGATGTCATTTGTTCAAGAAAAGAGTGACGGTTGGGTGGGAGGGAGGGAGAAGAAGAAAGACAGGCAATTCAACTGACCCGTGGAATAAATGCATCAACCTTCTGCTCCGTGTCCCAAGTCTGACCCTTTACTCTGCTTACCATCCAAGGCAATCTTATATAGATAGAATGCAGCCATTGCACCACTGAAAAGCAAAGCCACTTATCAGAAAACCAAACGCACATACAATGAAATAAAGGCCACTATATATAAAATGCTTGACATTTTACATGTATCTGAAAATGGAGATAGTCATGTTATCTTATGGAAAGCCCCCAACCCCTCCCTCTATCCAAAAAATCAAGCATATACATAATGCAAGTCCATTCAGCCTCACAACTTAGAGCACGACATGTGCATGGATGCAGCAAGAACAGCACAGATACACCAGTTCCAGAAGCGGGATTTCTACTAACCAAGATGAAGAAAACAAAAGGTATAGCCTTAAAGTATCAGAAAAGGATAAACTCAGAGATGCTACGTGTAAAGAACTTGGCTAGACTGAACCATAATGAATACTAGATCTCGCATGAGTTCACAAGTATGAGATTAGCAACAGTTCCAGTATTGGATTGAGACTACTTTTGGTATGGGACCTATGTAACTTGTCTGGCGTTACTGTTGTAAGGCAAAGTACATTATTTCTATCTTAAACAAAAGTGCAGTAGAGGAGCTAGAATATTAACCATACACATAGCAATTCTTCTTTCATTAGAGAACAACTTTCATCAAAGGCTGCATGATGCAACTCCTGTGTAAAGCTCTCAAGAGAATCAAGTGGCAGATCCTATAACTTTTCCTATCAAATTTTAACCTAGAATTTTCTCTCATCAAAGTTCACACACTGTAGCTCCTTGTCAATTGTTAGTTTATACTTAATAAGTTTTACTTTTACAAGTGAGCCTTCCCATCTGCAACAATTGAGAACCTTAGCAACCTAAATACTAACATAAATAAAGGAAATATGGTAACAAAAAAATTAGGGAACAAGGAACCTGATGAGGGTTGCAAGAGGAGTAAGAAATGAAGTTCTCTGCAAAAGGAAAAAAAAAAGTGAATAGATTGTTAGAAATTTAAAACATAACAATTATACAGAACACCCTATAAACAAGGATAGATGATATGGCTGTTTGAAGAACTACTACCCGAGTCAGTATGATGCTAATGTCCCGAAGAAAGATGATAGCTGCTATTGCTGCAGGACCAAACATGCCAGTTAAAAACTTCAAGTTAAATATACAACAGAAGATAACACTGAGAAAAGAATATATATATATATATATATATATATAAAACCAACGATCATGCAATGACCCAAAATAATACTTATTCTTTCTCATCATGAAGTAGCTCACAAACTATTATTATCAGAAAACACAATCAAAAGGCTTTAAGGGGAAGAGCAAGAAGGAAAGAAAAGAAAATAGTCAGCCTACCCCAAAGCACCAAAAACATGTACTCACAAAACCTACATGGTTAAAATATGCAATGGACGCAAAAACCTATAGAAGCGGAAGAGCTAAGCTAGACACTAAAGCTCCTATCTACGATAGCACCTCATCCCTATGCTCTGAGACATTCTACACAAGGCACATGCTTTTAAATTCATAACTTAAGAGCATTCTTCGTTACATATGATATCGTATTCCAAAACTTGTAAAAATGACCCAACCATGAAACTAATAAATAAGAAACAGAAAGCAGCCTGCCAAAGCCAAAATAGTTTAGAAGCTATCCAACAGAAGCAAATTGAGATTTTATTTCTTTTACATGTATATATTTTATTATAGAATATAACCACATACTAACCTGCCTGTCCTTTCAAGGCTAAGGAATATGGCTCTGCTCTTTTGTAAGATTTTAAACTTGATACACTTAAAGCCAGAAGCATGCCGCCAAGAATGACGCCAAACCTAAGGGAAGAGATGCTTCCGGACAACATGAATGAGAGAAATCCAGCAGTAGAAAGTAATAAACCTGTGAAGCATAGGCAATAGCATAAAAAACATTGAAGCCATTTAAAAAAGTAAATACACTAAAAGGCCATTACCCAGTTCAGAATAACCAAAGTGGAAGTTGATGGGGGGAGGGGCAATTCACATAAAATCCTAACCTATTCAGTTAATAACATGGGTGTTGCTAATCCTAACAAATTCTAATTTACAACAAAGAAGGCCCATTCAACAAATTTGTATAAATGAATTCCAATGGCGCACCACTCATACCATATGGTATTCCAAGATGGAAATCGCGGACTTTAGAAACATCGTTCAAATTATCAGTCGAGGAAGTTAATGTTTCAACAACCTCCTTCACTGATTCTGGAGAATTCTCTGTAGCCACCGTGAGTAACTGTATACCATCTTCACCAAATTCCTTTGCTAGCTCGCCCAAATCACTCTTTGCCTTCTCTGCTTGAATTTTTAACTTCTCTGAAGTTTCTTGCAAAACAACCATGGTTTTCTTTGAGTAGATCTCATATGCTTCTTGTGAAACACTTTGCAACTTCAAAGCTTGTTCTTTGAATGACTCCAGTGTCTGTTTCCATACTTCCTCTGATTCTTCGCCCCCTAATTTTCTATCTTCGCTTTCCTTTTCCACTTCAATCTTTGAATGCTTATAGATATTGCCCACAAGAAAAAAAAAATAAAGAGAGAACCCATTCATATCTCACTCCAATTCAATATTGAAGAGAACTCATTTTAAAAATCTCTCTTAAAATGCAAAAAGATACAAAAAGCTTTAAAATTTGGCACGGACAAGATGGAATTGATTAAAATTCAAAACCAAGTCAAACCATACAAATTTCAATGTTAATCAAATAATACAGCCTTTTCACGTTCAGCAAAAAACACTAACATCCAACTCAAAATCAACATTCAAAAAACAGAGAGACCCAGTTGAAAAACACATGAAATTCACTCAAAAAGAAATCAAATTTCAAAATGAAAACAGTAGAGACAATCAAAAGAACAGAAATGGGAGTTCTTACAGAATCCTCGTGAGAGGCAGCAAATGCCACGATTGGTCGATTCAACGAATTCCCAGAAAGAAAACCAACACTAAGCCCTTTTGGGACAAAAGCCCTTGAAGATTCAAAAGACAATCTGTGACCACTAGGTTTAAGCAATAAAGATTTGAACTTTAAAGATGGAGCTAACAAAGCCATTGAAGAAGATGAACAGACAGGGGGTCTTTTCAAGGGCAAAGTACTACAGCCAGCAGATAACAACTCCATTGACACACTCATTTTCTTCTTTTTTGCTTCTTGTTTAGAGAGAAAGAGCTTTTGAGGTTTCCTTAAGCGAGTGTCGCGAGGGAAGAAGAGAAGCGACGGTTTTAGGCGAGGACGAGGGTTGCTATAATTTAATTTAAAAATTGTTTTCTTTATTGTTTTAATATAATAGTGTTAAAAAATTTTAAAAATATATTAAAAAACAATCACATCCTACAATTAAAAAAACCGTTTGGAAACGCGGTGTATTCTCAAAAAATTTAATTTTTTTTATTAAAATTTAATATAATTTGTATGTTTTGGATCGTTTTGATATGCTGATGTCAAAAATAATTTTTAAAAAATAAAAAAACATCATTAGTATCATATCAGTACAAAAAATTAATTGAAAAGCAATCATTACTACACTGTCAACCATGTTCTAAACCAGCCATCACATTATTATCTTAATTTTATTTACGAAATATGTTCGGTGATTTTCTTGAATTTGTCATCACATGAGATAAAAGACATTATTTTGATAGTGCCTAGTTTAATAGTGATTGTAATATATATATATATATATATATATATATATAGATGTAATTTTAAAAAAATAAATTTTAAAAAATATGTGTTTAATTAAAATTACTATAAAATAAATAAATAATATTATTTTAATTTTAACAAAATCAAAATTTAAAATATAATTATGTGTAGAGCCTAGTTTAAAATACATAAATTATTTATCTAATCAAATTATTATTTTCTCTGTTACGATGAAACCAAATAGTCTGAAATGATTATCTATTTGATAACTTTTTCAATAAGATAAGATTTAAATGTCAATAGTTGGTAACAATTTTTTATTATGTAGGGAGTGGGGCCGGGTGGGTTAAAGTTTAACTTGGTCCTTGTAGTTTGAAATGAATCATTAATCCTTATGGTATAAAAACTAATTACAAGTAGGTAGTCCAGTGTCGATTATTCTCAATTCTGTGCTATTTTTATTTATTTATTAAAAAAAAGCATTATTCACTCATCAAATTTTCTCGTCTTATCTAATTCTTCTTTTATTTTTCTAAAAATAAAAAACAATTAAATAGATTAGAGAACAACATGAAATTGATGGGAAAACCAAGTTATGGGAGGATTTATAAATATAAAATTAAATATGTATTTGTATAGAGATTAATTGATTAGTTTTGTTAAACCACAAAAATCAAATTATTATTTACTCCTCGAAATAGTACAACTTTCAGTTATTTTATTTTATGATTTCAGTTTCAATCATTATTAATATTAATAATAATAATATTTAAATAATTATAATCACACGAATGTCTCTCTAAAAAGAGACCCTGTTTATGAGCCTATTTTTATTTCTTTTATATTGTCTCTCCCGCTCCAAGTCCTCTTTTTGTTAGGAAGTAATTATACAAGGAAGGAAAATGTTTTTTATTTACTCTAGAAATGATGACTTTGTGACTATGTGTGGGGTTTTGGCTATTTTGAAAACGGTAGAAATGATGATTTTTTTAATTATAAATGGCATTGATGTAATTCTCTACACTTCTTAGTTTTTTCTTTTGTTTTTTTTGTTTCCTATCTCAAAATTGGCTTGGAAGTTTCTTTCTTTTCTATGTTAATTATTTCTCCGAAGCATCTTCTACGAATTTCGAACACTAGCTAGCCAACAAACTTTTGAAAGCAAAAATCTGCTCTTCTCCTTTTCAAACCTTAATTTCTTCTAAATCACCTTTTTAAAAAACTTGATTCCATAAGCTCAACTTTGAAAAAAGCCTAACGTCATGGATCGACTCGATCTAGAAGAAGAACATAGCGTCGACATGGGCTCACCATGAAAAAAAAATATTATATTGACAAAATAACACTTTACTCACTTCTCCACAAACAAAAAAAAAGACTCATGAGTTATAAATATCTCATGAATCCTTCAAGTTTCAGATTCACAATCTTTATTTTATAATGCACATACATTTTTATAATATCTCTCTCTAAATATTACTTAATTTTTTTTTAAAAAAAATATTTATTTAAATATATAAGAGTTTTCAAATCTATCAAATAAAATCTTTAATCACGAACAACCCGATGTATTTTATTTTTTTGGTTGAAACTAACCTTATGTATTAATTTAAACACAAAGTTACCACTCAATAGTCCTAGGTTGGTGAGGTTGGCTACGAACCACCCAAGTGGAGAAAATGCCAAAAGAAGTACGTTTTT
>Ga0307515_10010143_pt1 | contig 18090 bp, 22 predicted proteins | sample 17_EM_MG_FD_194513 | JGI IMG/M metagenome (GOLD analysis project Ga0307515, IMG submission 194513) | Populus trichocarpa ectomycorrhiza microbial communities from riparian zone in the Pacific Northwest, United States - 17_EM | ecosystem: Host-associated > Plants > Roots > Unclassified | place... | reverse complement strand
GTCATATACCCCAGCCAATTCCACTTCAGATTCCGCACATCCACATTGAGGTTAATCGCGGGCATTGGGGTCGTTGGCAGCGAGAGGTCTCCAGTTGACTGTTGACCAGAGGTGTTCTCGGCAGAAGCGGCAGCCTTGATGGAGCTAGGTCGGATTCCGGATCACAGGGGTGGCTGGGGGACACTTGAGACATAGAACATATCGGCGGAACGTCATCCAGAGGACCAGAATTTGGAAGCCTGTGGACCTAGGGCTTTGTAATGTGGATATAAAGGTCTTCTTACCCAGAAGAGAGTCATGAGTATGCCATCGATCACATACTTTGGGATCATCGAATGCGACCTACCAAGGTTCGAGCCGAGATTGGGCTACCTTTCCGTATCCCAGGACCATGCCCAAACCGTAAAGAGCCGCTCTAACCGTAGTTCGGGAGCTTGCTAGCCTGAAGCACCCAGGATCGAGGTGAAAGACCCGTGTCTGATCTGATCCCCCAATCGCGTTAGTCGAACGAACTCTGGAAGCTAGCGAAAAGAAACACCTTGAACAATTTATTGCAAGTGCGCCCCGAGAGCAGTGTCGTGAACCACTGGTCCCCCGTGGTAATCGAAGAGAGGTTCTTGCTTGACGGGCTCCGATTTCCCCAATTTGCCCTTACCTGGGAACTTGATTTGCTGACGAGGGGTCCAGGATAACTCTGCGCACTAGGTTACATGCTTTAGCGAGCAAGAGACATAAGACGGGTGGAACTCATAGCATGTATCTAGAAACCAGGTTCCAGCCCGGGGGATATCCAAGTGACCATCCGCCCCGTTTGCGAGTGCGCCTTCTCGCAAAGTTTCTCTCTGGGATTAAACACCCTACATATTATGCACGGATCAGGCCCTGCAATTAAATAACATCCTCCGAGTGACCGAGTCTCTCGCGACACCACTCGGTCAGGCTGGCGGTATAGAACAGGATCTGAGCCTATTCCTCTGCGCCTTTATCGTCGTCAGATATAGGTCCGGTAGGTTTGAGAGTCGGATTGTAGACGGTCAAGTACAACTCATCGGCTCCGCCGTGGTCGTGCTTGTAGCCGTCCAAGCGATCAAAAGAGCGGGATGGGTCGGTGAGTTGACGCATATAGTAGTGTCATCGAAAGTTGAAAATCAAGGAGAAGTGCAAGCTCCGCATGACGGTTGACCAGCTGGCCTAGGGTCTGGGTTCACTTTACACTTGCGAGCTGGGAGCAGGAAAAATATGTGTACTGGAACAAGTCCGAGTGTGCGTATTACATTGGCTGGCCCGCAAAGCCGAAAATCGGCGGAGGATGTCGATGAACCTAAAGACCGACGTCTTTCGACGACATGGTCTGGGTGTCACCCATCGAAACTCCGCGGGGGGTCTGTAAACTCGCCAGTCACAATGCTAAAGCCCACAAAAGCCACACCCAACCCGTGCATTTCACCTCCTAGGCCTGTGACTTCTTGGTCGAGAGCCCCGGACGGTCCACCGGCGGATGTATCCATAGCCCCCGGCGCTAGCTTTGTTACGGAGCCATCTACTTCAATCCTTCCCAGGCTTCTCGCAGGGATCTCTCTCTTTACCACCGCCCCCCATGATAGGAGAACTTTACGATGTTCTGGGCTTGTCAGTAGACGCGGATGAAAGGGCGCCGCGCTTCGTTGCAAGTCGATTCGGGGCCTCCTTCCGGACGTGATTCTGGGCATTGGGGCTCTGGAGCGGTGTTCCGTACTCAGTTCACAGTGTCCGACCACGGCGTCCGGCGCGCAGTAGCTGCATTTCATTTTCCACCCATTCGTCCGGGGGTTCTTCTCCCCCAATCTTGTGAAGTGCTTGGTGGCGAATTCATCGAGTCCTTGCCGCCCGACGTTTAAGGTGTACGCGGGAGCGGAGGGATGCAGATTATGAAATACAGATTCGAGGCTTGTACTTTGTCCAATATAGCCGCCGAGAGGGCGCTTAGGATCTGCCAATCTCCCTTCTCAGACGTGTCAAACTGTGTCATTTGCCACCATGGGAATACACCGCAGGTTGGCAGCCATTGCCAACTGTCCCCAACCCTAGTCCCAGCATAGACGGTTTTCGTGGGCAGCACGGGTGTTCATGATGCAGGAAACTTCCATAAGGATCCCTCTTAAGAGGCCGCCCCGCCGTGCTGTTGCATGAGCGAGCTCTCCCCCCTCTTGCCTCTCATGTCTTCTCCCGCCTTGAAAGATCTTCTTCTACGACTGCTTCTTGACCCTGGCGGATGAGGTGAGTCATGTCATTCGTGTTTCCCTTCACTAGGTTTATCGCCCTCAAGATCAAATATGCTTGGCACGGGAGGAAATCATGGAGTACGCAGGGAGCATCACTTGTACGACCGGCATACAATGACGACGTGGTAGTGTTTGGGATTTTCCTTGCGGTACGTCCACCCCCGCAACGAAGTGCTTCCTTTCTGAAGGGATAGCGTAGAATAGGTACTTGACGATGGCATATCAGGTCTGGTTATTGTATAGTGAGTGAGATCACAATCTACCACTGCCGCACGGGATTGACCTTCATGGTCACCCTGGTGTAGCGGATTTCAGTCCAACGTTCCCACAACGGGTAAGTGATGTCAATCCAGGAACCTCACTTTGTGTGCATGTCACTAAAGCGGATTCTAGTTGTACGACCGTAATTCGGCAACCCCTCAGCCAGCCAAGTTTCACACGTACCTCTTACAGATGCGATAAAACTGCACTTTTTACGAGCCTCATGTTCGCGGTCACTACGTCCTTCGCTCAGGTAGTCCTAACGCTAAGGTCCGTCGTTTTTGGCACAGGATGGTTCTGTGCTAGCCGTGGCTGAACGGAAAAAGAATCAGTGCCGTCACACACCAGAATCGTATAATCACCGCTTGGTTGGGCACGATAACAATATCACGGTTTATTCCTGGCCTATACTTCACTGGTCACGGGGCAGCGCGTGGAGGTGATTCTGCGACTAGGTTCCACCTGCAGTCCTTACCTCTTTCAACATTTCAGCACAACAGGCCCTACTCCCAATCGACACTTACAGTGTATGCTTTTTAGAGCGACATAGGCCCATGGAGATCGGATTTACCACTCTATCTCTCGTATACGGTACAAGATTTCCCTTGTTTCCCTTCTAGGAGACATTCGCTCTGATCGTCCCACAGACCTTACAGCATTCTCACTCATCGTTTACGTCGTGTTGCAGTCAAACAAATACCAGCGCCGTATGCTCCTCTTCAAGACTATAGCACAAGATGCGGCGTACTATTTCCCGATTATATTCACTTCGCATTTTGCACTCGAGCTGACTCTGCTCGTCGCGAGGGTGAGGATGTTGTCATATTACTGTATCTTTTCTGTGTGGATTGCTGAGACCCCTACAGCCCACACTACAATTACTCCCCGCCTCGTAAGTGATACCAAAACCCATTTCCTTCGTTTTTTTTTTCCTTTTCACTGAATTGTTTTCCGTGTAGTGGAAACATCGTGTACGTCCAAATATTCCTTTGCCTCGGACAATGGAACCTGAGCTGCGTCTTTAGGTACCTCCCAGTGATGATCGCAAGGCTGATGCTCTTGCTGAAGGTCAACGCTTCGGATCAACATACATGGAGTCTCGGGCGACAAACTATAAACACCGCGAGATTTTCCGACAGTGTTTTTGATACGGGGGATGCGATGTGTCTCGACACCATCGCTAGCGCGTCCGAAGGGGCTACAAGCCGGGCGTGACGGTGCGGAGGATGTTACTGGGGCTTTGACTCCCTCCCTTCCTAAAGCGTTGGAAGACTTGGCAGCTCGTCCATGCAGTAGAGCGTTATTGGGGAGACACCGATACTCGTGAACGTTACGATAACCTTTTTACCTTCGTATGGAATGCATAGCCGGAAGTTCATTTCGGTGGTTAATTTCAGTACTCTGTAACAAATAATATCGAGGTTCTCTGATAATACCTAGCTACACCGGGAATAGTCCCATCGGTTGCGAAACCTAGACCTTGTGCGTTACTTTGGTACCGTCCAGTAGAGTCGAGGGCGCAGTGCTCACCAGTAGGGCGGTGAATAAACGAGTCATTTTGGGGGCTGACATCCTCTGCCAAGAGCAGCCGGGTCGACATTTTCGAGAAACCCCGCGGCGGCGAGGAGATTGATCAAACAATAACCCCCTTTCCCCGAAATGGCTCGTTCCTAGGCCTGAACCGTCGGGTGTGCAAGAGATGGGATAAGGGGTGCGGAGGATTCGATTTGACGACGGAATACTAGATCATCGGTGGAGGAATCACATCCCCGGAGACAGGAGTGGGCTCGAAATCGCCGGGAGGATGGTGCCCATCCAGTGGCGATGCTTGCCGGTGTTCTGGGTCTGGTGATGCAGCAGCAGGTATCGAATCCCAATCGTCTCCATTCGTCGTTGAAGCTTGAAGCCTTATGCTCCGCCGATGACAGTGGCAACGGTTCTAACTCCTTGGTGTGGAGTAATATCAGTGGTGCCATGGCGTGGCGTTCTTTGTGTCGACTGATGTCCCAGATTCTTTAGCCTCCGCCCTTAGCCTTACAGGAGAAAGCTTCGACAGTTCTCCTGGAGATTGTCAAACCTTGGCATTGAAATGTCGGTGGGTGCATTTACCCACGATGACCCTGTGAGCTTTAGCCAGCAACGCAGGCTTGCCGGCCGGTTTCCGAGAAGTTGGAGGGTAAAGCTGGGTCAGGCTACACGGAGTGGGTGAGTATGCTGCGTCCGGACCCTGAATTAACTTACTGTACCCCTCTATAACGTCTCAATCGCAGAGTCTCATCTGCGGCGCTCGGATCTATCTCAACACAGATTCTCCAGACTCAAGTCGAGCAAATATGCAGAGGGTCGTCTGAGTTGGAAGGCATGAACAATCTAAACTCAGAATTTTAAGGAAATCTTGGACGAGCTTGGATTTCGTGAGGCTCCGAACCGCGAGAAGAGATCGTACTGCAAACGGTTTCTTCATGCTGTCGCACACTGGAATCATATAGTAATCACCGCTTGGTTGGACGTGGTAACGGCGCCACAGTTTCTTGGCCTATGTTCCACTGGTTACGGGCCGGCTGGGGCCACGCACGGAGGTGAGCCTGTGACCAAGCGCCACCCGCAATCCTTACTAACCTCTTTCGATGTTTCAGGACGACAGGTCCTGCTTCCGAATTGATGCTTTTTGAGCTGAAATAGGCCCATGGAAACCGGAGAGAGCAGCGTCGTGAACCGATCCTTCGTGATAATTGAACAGAGGTTCTTGCTTGACGAATCCGGGATTCCAATTCATTGCCCTTGCTTGGAGTCTTGATTTGTAGTACGTATTTTACCCCCTGTAGTAGACCCGCGGCAGTTCCTCGATCGAGAGCCCACGGTCCACAGCTGTATTCATAGCCCCGCTTTCGCTAATTTATTAATGTTACGGAGCTGTCTCCTGCCTTCCCCTTCTTGCGGGGAACTCTCTTTATCATCTCCACGCGAGCGAAAGGGCGTCGCGCTTCGTTGCGAGTTGTGTCAGTGCTTCCTTCCGGACGGGATTTGGGGCATTGGAACACGATTCTTACCTGTAGCGGTGTTCCGTACGTTCAGTTCAGCGTCCGACTACGATGTCCGGCGCTACTCCACTTTCCACCTGTTCATCCGGGGGTCCTCCTCCCCCACTCTTGTGAAATGCTTGGTGAAAATTTCACCGAGTCTTTGGCCACCTGACATTTAAGGTGTACGCGAAGAGGGGCGGAGGGATACAGATTATGAAATACAGACCCGAACTTTGTCCAAAACAGCCGCTGGGCGGGCGCTTGGTACGTTCCACAATCCCCCTTCTCATCAGATGTCCTAAACCATGTCAAGTATAGCCGCCATGCCCAGACGGCTTTCGTGGGCGGCACGGATGTTTGTGCCAGACACAGGAGACTTCCATAAGCGTCTCTCTTAAGAGGCTGCCCTGTACTGTCGCATGAGCAAGTCCTCCCCCCCTCTTGCCTCTCATCATGTCCTCCCCCGCCTTGAAAGAGATTATCGACATCGGCTATGATATGTAGGTTTCCTTTTATCTGGTTCACGAGTGGCCCTTCCCAACCTTTCGATATCCAAACCCCCAGGAGGGGATCGAAGGTGAATCCCAATTTCCGTCATTTTTGCAACTCTGAGTGAGAAATTGCGACCAGTTTTATGTGGCGGCCGCCGCCACCGTCTTCTTCTACGACTACTTCTTGACCCTGGCGGATGAGGTGGGTCATGCCATTCGTGTTTCCTTTCGTTAGGTTTATCGCCTTCTGTGAAAGATAGAATACGCTTGGCACGGAAGGAAATCGTGGGGTGCGCAGGGAGCATCACCTGTTTTGCTACCGGCATACATTGACGACCTGATAGTGTTTACGATTTTCCTTGTGGTATGTCCATCTCTGTCACAACTGAGCGCTTCCTTTCTGACGGGATGCTATAGAATAGGTATGTGCCGATGGCATATCAGGTCTGGTTATTGTATAGTGAGTGAAATCGCAACCTACCACCGCCGCACGGGATCAACGTTCAACCTTTGCCATCTTGGCCGTGTAGTGGATTTTAGCCCAACATTCCCACAACAGGTAAGTGGTGTCAATCCAGAAACTTAATTCGACGTGCATGTCACTAAAGCGGGTCCCAGTTGTATGGCCATAGTTCGATAACCCCTCAAACCGCCAAGTTTCACACGTACCTCTTACAGATGCAACAAAACCGCATTTTTTTCGGGCTTCACGTTCGTGTTCTCTACGTTCCTCGCTCAGGTGGTCCTGACGCTGAGGTCCGTCGTTCTTGACATGGGACGGCTCTGTGCTAACAATGGCTTAATGGAAAAAGAATCTATGCTGTCTCACGCGAAAATCGTATAATCACCGTTTGGTTGGGCGCAGTAACGGTGTCACAGTTTATTCTTGGCCTATGTTTCACTCGTTACGGGGCCACACACGGAGGTGAGTCTGTGGTCGGGCGCGGCTCGCGGTTCTTACCTCTTTCGATATTTAGGGAAACAGATCCCACTTCCGGTTGACGCTTATAAAATATGCGTTTTAAGCCGGCATAGGCCCATGGAATTAGGATATACCACCCTATCTCTCGTATACGGTACAAAATTTCCCTTGTTTGCCATCTAGAAGAAGACACCCGGCTCTGATCGTCCCACAGACTTGACAGCCTTTTCGCTCATCGTTTACCTTGTATTAGTACGGTCAAACGGATACCAGCGCCGGATGCCCCTCCTCAAAACTATAGCACAAGACGCGACGTACTATTTCCTGATTATATTCACTTCACATTTTGTACTCGAGCTGACTCTGCTCTTCGCAAGGGTGAGGGTCTTTTCATAACCCCGCGCCTTCTCTGTGTGGATTGCTGAGACCTTTACAGCCTTCACTACAACTAATCCCCGCCTCGTAAGTGACACCGGATCCCACTTCCTTCGTTTTTTTGTTCACCGAAATGTTTTCTGCGCGATAGTGGGAACGTCGTGTACGTCCGAGTATCCCTTTCCTCCAGAAACCATCGGACCTGAGCTGCATCTTTAGGTTCCTCCCGGTGATGATCGCGAGGTTGATGCTCTCGCTCAAGAAGGTCAATGCTTCGCAAGAAGGTACATCATGGAGCCTCGGTCGACCAACTATACAAACCGCGAGATTTGCCAACGACACTTCTGATACGGGGGATGTAATTTTTCTCGACACCATCGCTAGCACGTCCGAAGGGGTTACAAACCGGGCGTGACGGTGTGGAGGATGTTACCGGGGCCTTGACTCCCTCTCTTCCTAAAGCGTTGGAAGACTTGGCAGCTCGTCCATGTAGTAGAGCGTTCTTGGGGAGGCGCTGATACTCGCGAACGTTACGATAACCTTTTCACCTTCATATGGAATGCATAGCCGGAGGTTAATCCCAGTAATATTGAGGTTCTCTGATACCTAGCTACACTGGGAGTTATGGTCCCATCGGTCGCGAAGCCTGGGCCCTGTGGGTTATTATGGCACCGTTCAGCCGAGTCGAGGGCGCAGCGCTCAGGTGCGGTCGGCAGGTAGAGTCTGCCCGCTGATTAGTTTTCTGGTCCTGATCGCGACTCGCTCACCCTCGACGCAACCGGATGCGAATGGAGGTGCTACTGCTACGACCACGTCTAGCCCATCCTCGATCCGTCCGGAACGGAACCACCCTCCCCACGCTCTCGGGCGGTACACTCGTCGGGGGGTAAAGCATTTCTATTCGATTATATTGTACGCACCCAGCATAACGTGACATCCAGAAACACGAGATAGCAATGCAGAAAAAGGTAAAAGATGAAGCGGCGAAAGCAAGGGGGAGCAAGCGGGTACGAGAATGGAACACACAGGGAACGGGGATTCTCATCATTCTTGGAAACCACCCAGAGCACGCATCCCCTCGGCCACCCTCCGATATTCCCGCAACAAATCCCTGATTTCCGAAAGCCGAAGATCCTCTTCGCTACATTCCAGGAATCGCTGAACAGGAGGTGCGATTCGCATGGGAGCCGGCGAAGGCGCTCTCGACGACATCGGGGTCTCGTTCCCGTTCCTCAGCACTACAGGGACCAGGGAGGCCTTCGACGAAAGAGACTGCACACGTCAATTGAAATTAGCGAAACAAGACTGGGACGGAAGAAGGCCGATAGAAGGGATGATAATCACCTTTGTATCCGAATCCAGCTTTGGATCGAGGGTATGAGATAGCTTCTGCAAGCCTGGTACATTTGCCAACCTATCGGCAATACTCTTCCGTGCAGTGGCGGCCCTTCTCCTCTTTCTCTTCCTCTGACTCATCATGCTCTCGAAACTCTTGATGCTCCTCGTGTCGTGCTCCTCATCTTCTTCCTCATCCATTCCCTCGCTGTCCTCTTCGCTGTCCTCAGAGGACTCGTGGGCCTCGTCTCCAGCTCCACCCACCCTCGAATGTTTGGATGTCCTCGAGTTCGGCCGAGAAACGTCCAGCATTTGTTGTCCGCTCTCATCTGCCGTTGAGGTGGATTGGTTCGACCGTTGTCGAGCGATGGGGAGGGAAGCAGCAAGATTGGCGATGGAGAAACCGGTGTCTCTCTTCAACAAATTGAAACCGGGCTTTGTTTCCTGTGTTGTAACCTCTTGAGGTTGTGACGGATTCTGCTCTTGCTGGCCGCCAGGTAATAGAGCTCGCAAGACGCCGAATGAGGAGTCGACCACGCCTGACAGGACCTTGTTCGCAGATCCGGCAATCGCATCCACCTGTTGTTCAACCCGGCCCCGAAGCCGCGTCGCCGCGCCGGATCTGAGGCTGGTCGTGGTTGGTGCCGGCGAGGTGCCATCCACACTACCCAAGCTCGCGCTTCTACTCCTTGCCACTGGTAATGGTGTCAAGTCCGACGTGTTGATACCCTCTGCTTGAAGACCAAGAGCAGCCAGGTCGACATTTTCGAGAAACTCCGCGGCGGCGAGGAGATTGATCAAACAATAGCTCTCTTCCCCTCCGACTGACTCATTCCTGAACCGCTGGGTGTACAAGAGATGGGATAAAAGGTGCGGAGGGTTCGATTTGACGACAGAATAGATCATCAGTGGAAGGATCACATCCCCGGAGACAGGAGTGGGCTCAAAAGGCCGAGGCTTGCCATGAGGATGGCGCCCATTCAGTGGTGATGCTTGCCGGTGCTCTTGGCCTGGTGATGCAGAACCTGGTGTCGAATCCCCATCGTCCCCTCCGTCTATCGATGAAGTCTTAGGCCCGGCCGGTGACAGTGGCAATGGTTCTAGCTCCTTGATATGAAGTGTCAGTGGAGATGGCGTAGCGCTCCTTGTGTCGGTTGGTGTCCCGGATTCTTCAGCCTCTGCCCTTAGCCTGACAGGGGGAAGCTTCGACAGTTCCTCTGGAGATTGTCAAGCCTTGGCATTGAAGTGTCGGCGGGTACACTTACCCACGATAACCTTGTGAGCTTTAGCTAGCAACGCAGACTTGTCAGCCGGTTTCCGAGAAGTTGGAGAGTCAAGCTGGGTCAGGGCTACACGGCGTGGGTGAGTGTGCTGGGTCCGGATCCTGAAACGACTTACTGTCTCCGCACCCCTTTATGACATGTCGCATCTCATCTGCAGCACTCGGATCTATCTCGATACCAAGATTCTCCAGATTCAAATCGAGCAAGTTGAGGGCTGCTATCCTGGAAGATAAAGCCTCATCATGCGACAGATCATCCGAATTCGAAGGCATGAATAATCTAAACTCAGGATTCTGAGGAAATCTCGGACGAGCTTGGGTTTTAGTGAGGCTCACCGGTCGTAGAAAAGATCACAAACGGTTCCTTCGACGCACTCCATCACCTGGCGGACCTTTTCCTCTTCAGTCTGTTCCATGGCCGGGGGGCTCGTCCGGATTCTCTCTTTCTCACCCTCACTGACCTCCTCCTCTGTAGCACTTATTAGCGAGCCACGATCGGTGCCGAATCCAGAAGTCTGGGAGCTGATACGTCGCTTTAGCTTGGACGCGCGCCGAAGTTTCTGCACAACGGCGTCGGTGATCTCGCCGTAGAAACCTTGAACCGTCCTAGAGATTTCTTCTGGCTCAAATACGAACTCGTTCACAATGTAGACCTCCCCTGAGGTCCTAGAGGATTTGGTCTTGATAAATGGGAAGAATGACTTCTCCAACCATTCGGCAACCATGTTGATAAGCCAGTTCGACAGCCCACTATTTTTATTGTCAGAAAGCGAATTCTTCACTTCCTCCCGCAACTCCTTACAGACTGCCTTAGCGACCACAGGGAACTGTATTCGCTTGTCGATTGTGTAGACTGGGATCTCAGCTAAGTGATCACCGGCTTCGTCCGGGAGCATAGATATCGACGTTGCAGGTGAATCGGTTGGGACAGTGGGACTCGACACCGAGGTATTGGCTGCTGATTTGGCACCGAAGAGTGAGGCGAACGGGTTGCCTAGACGCGATTGAATTGGGGTGGGTGAATATGCAGGTGACTTCGCAATGGTGCCTGGGCGGGGAGGCAGGGGAGGCTTGTGAGCCGGAGGAGGTCGTGGAGGTAACGGAAGGTGGGTGACTCCAGAATCGGTGTGGGTGAGGGTGAAAGTGGGATACGCACGGGTCGTCAAAGGGAAAGGGGGAAGCGAAGCAAGACCAGTCGATCGTGTAGCTGGGTTCAGTATCTTCTCGTGGACTTTAGATGACGAGTGTATACTTGAACGGAAGACAAGTTGATCATCGTATAGGGTGGCACGTAGTCCAGAAAGGGTGACAAATGATGAGACGGAGCCCGCAGCAGGTAGCAGATTATCACAAAATACGACGTGCGACTTGATGAATTCTGCGGTGATAGCCTCGGCGTTTTGTTCACGAGGAAGGAGAAGCGTGGCCTGTTGGATGGGGTTGGGGGGAGAATAAGCGCAAATCCGAGTCTGATGTTAAGATCGCTTTCACCTTGTCTATTGAGAGGGCGTGCCAAATCTCGTTCCACTCTGGGCTGTGGTCAGCTTCATGAATGAGCTTTTCCAGCATAGCCCATCCGACACTCGAGGTATCCAACCCAATGTTTTGAGCAGCGGCTTTGAGGTTCATGACTTGAAGTTTGCTGGTCGCATCACCGTGATGGGGTTGTTGTGTGGAGACGGAGAGAGGCGAATGATTGGTCGTCCCGGTAGTCGCAATGCTGGAAACGCGATGCTTGGGTGTATATGGAGCATAGCGAGCGGTCGTAGGGTATTGGTTATTGGTGGATTCTAGCGGTGAGGTGGTGGTGGGGGAGAGATTCGAGGTTGGCGACGGGGACAAGAGGGGATGGGTGGTGAGAGGTTCGCGTAGACTAGGACTTGGTGAAGCAGAGCGCTGGATGTGTTGTCCATGAGAACGACCGATGCTCGTCGCAGGAAACAGAGAGTCCCGACCGCTGCCGGACATCGTGCAAGGCAGCCACGAGGTGTCCTATCCCTCAGTTTCACCTGATCGCAACTTCTAATTCACCCGGTCGTCGTGATAAGGACCTCTCTGGACGGGAAGTCAAGCTGAATCAAGTCCACCCAAGTCGCTCTGGCCTACAGATATCGCGTCTCGAGCCGGTCGCAGGAGGTGGTGTGGAGGTACTGAGGAAACGGAATAACGTGGGTCGATCAGCACGGTCGATGCCTCTGCTCTCGGCTGACCACCCATCCTCGCAACCTCATTCCTCCGTTACATCCGTCCTAGAAGAGCGAGAGACTTTTCTCAAGATTTCTCCTCGAAATTTTATTCAGAATTTCGGACGATGACCTCACTCAAAAACACGGCAGTGACGGCACAGTCATCACCGACCGGCAACTGCCGAAAAGTTTCTTAAGATCGATTTTGGGTCACCTTCACTTCTGTGATAACCAGTTCGTCCATCGGTCAGCGCCCAGCCCCCGCTACATAGACAGCGCAGACATGGCTCCCCAATCAGCATCAAAGCAAAAGCGCCTTGCAGAAAAGGCCGCCAAACAGGCGGCCAGGCAGAAAGCCGGTACTTCATCTACTACAACATCAACTCCAACGGGATCCGTCGCCGGAAGCTCTGCGAATACACCTCTCACAAACGTATCTGCCTCCGCCAGTACCGAGGATCTGAGTGCCATGGAGAAACTCAAGCTTGCGACAGAAAGGTACGCAGATTCTTTTCCCATATCCGGCCCACCAATGACCCGCGGCCCGTAGGAGTGCTGCTGGTGTCTTGGTTTCCGATATGAAAGGTCGAGATATCAAGATGGATCAATACACGCTTTCTTTCCATGGGCGACTTTTGATCGAAGGAGCTGAAGTTTCCCTGAACTATGGCCAACGGTATGGTCTTCTTGGAGAGAACGGCTCCGGAAAGGTACCCTCCCCACTTCGGCGACACGCTTCATCATCTGACACGATTTTCTCAGTCTACATTCCTCCAATCGATTGCTGAACGAGATATCGAAATCCCTGGGCATATCGATATCTACCTTGTCCGTGGTGAAGCCGAACCGTCAGAAACCAACGCCTTGGATTTCATCATTGCCTCGGCAAAGGAAAAGGTCGCCAAGCTTGAGCAGCGTATCGAGGACCTTTCCCTCGAGGGCGATTCAGAGGCTCTCGATGCTGCTTACGAGGAGTTAGAGGAGCTGGATCCCAGCACTTTCGAGGCTAAGGCTGGAAGTATCCTCTACGGTCTTGGGTTCGATCAGAAGATGATGCAGAAACCGACAAAGGATATGAGTGGTGGTTGGCGTATGCGTGTCGCTCTCGCTCGGGCTCTTTTCGTGAAACCCCACCTGTTACTCCTCGACGAGCCTACCAACCACTTGGATCTTGAGGCCGTCGTCTGGTTGGAGGCCTATCTATCAACCTACAACCATATCCTCGTCGTCACCTCACATTCACAGGATTTCATGGACACTGTTTGCACAAATATCATGGATCTAACTACGAAGAAGAAGCTCACGTACTATGGTGGCAATTACTCAACCTACGTCCGAACCAAGGCGGAGAATGAGGTCAACCAGATGAAGGCCTACAACAAGCAACAGGAAGAAATTGCTCACATCAAGAAGTACGATACAATCTCGAAGCATAATCTGGACTTTTACTAACATTTCCCAGATTTATCGCTTCCGCTGGTACATACGCCAATCTTGTCAAGCAAGCAAAGTCTAAGCAGAAGATAATTGATAAGATGGAGGCCGCTGGTTTGGTCGAGAAGATCGAAATCCCCAAGACGCTTCGGTTCAACTTCGACGATGTCGGAAAACTTCCTCCGCCGATCCTTGCATTCGACGATGTGGCATTCTCCTACTCAGGAAGGCCCGAAGATTATCTGTACCAGGGACTTTCTTTTGGTATCGAGTGAGTCGTGTACCCAACCGATTGGAACAGAGATAACTGATCAACCCCAGCATGGACTCTCGTGTTGCTATCGTCGGAAAGAACGGTACTGGCAAGTCCACGCTACTCAACTTGATCACAGGAGCGCTTCAACCGGTGGAGGGGACCGTTTCTCGGCATGTCAACTTAAAGCTCGCCAAGTACTCACAGCACTCCGCCGACCAGCTCCCCTACGACAAGTCACCTCTCGACCACATCCAGTCGTTATACCACGAAAAGTTCCCCGAAAAGGATCTCCAGGCGTGGCGAGGTCAACTCGGACGGTTCGGTTTGTCAGGAGCCCATCAAGTATCACCAATCTACCAGTTGTCCGATGGTCTGCGGAACCGGTATGTGCACCTTATCGCTCTTGAAAACTTCGCACCGATCGATTTACGTAGTGTGGTGTTCTCCCAATTGGCTATGGAACATCCCCATATCCTCCTTCTCGGTAATTCCGTTGGCGCCTAACTTCGCAGGATGTAATAAGCTGATGCTCTTCCACAGACGAGCCGACTAATCACTTGGACATGAATTCCATCGATGCCCTCGCAAGGGCAATCAAGGAATACGAGGGTGGTGTCGTTATCGTATCTCACGATTTCCGTATGTTCCGTCGTCCGTCGCGCAGATCCGTCGCATCTAATCACATTCTCCAGGTTTGATCTCACAAGTCGCCAACGAACTGTGGGAGGTGAAGGGTCGCAAGATCCACAACTTAACCAAGAAGGACATCAACATCGCCGACTATAAAAAGATGCTCATTCGGAACAGTATGTTTTCTGGTTCACGTAAGCTCACCTACCGGCTAACGGACAAACGCAGGCTTCGCTGCGTTGGAGAAGGCCAAGCTATTCAGCAAAACTGCCGCCAAGGGCAAGACATAAACGTCCACGACAACCCTGCATTTGTTCGCCTAGCCCGTTGTACCATGTTACGCCTGTTGTACGGCCGCTACGTCCTTCACGTGTTCAGATCTCACCACTATAGATTAGATTGTTTCCATGCATTAGTGCACATGTTTTAGTTACACCAAGAAACATGAGATTTGTAATGTCCGAACATCAGTCCCGCAAACGTCCGCGACCCTGAGTACTGGAGTAATCATTAGTTCTCTTCAAGCTCCCTCATGAGATCTTCGTCGCTCAAAAGGAAATCCTGCGTGACATTAGTGAGATACCCTGAGGTTCGATGAGGACTCAAAGGAGGACTTACATCGGGATTGATACCCGCCATCAAGTCTGCCATCATATCCTGCTCCAGGTCATGAATTTCTTTAAGCCCGCCCCAGTCCCGTTCTGGGATCTCCGGGAGGCTGCACCCGGCCACAGCCAAAGCATCTGCACCATCATTCCCCACGTCGCCCGAATGACCTTTGACGTACTCGAGCCGAACCGGCTGACCGGATCGATGACGAGTTTCGAGGAGGGTCAGGACGTAATCAACGAGTTCTTTATTGAGTACCGGTTTTCCCGTGGTAGCCTTCCAGCCGTTCTTGCGCCAGTTGAAGGCCCAGTGGGTCAATGCTATGTTGGGGTGCCCCATGATCAGGACCTGGGTAAACGGTGAGAGGGAGGGAGGTCTGTCACCTTTTTGAGAATATTGCGAATCTGTGCGGATAACGAGGGTGTTCGAAGTCTGTGGGACCGTCTCGAGGACGCGTGCTATTGCCTGCGATGCGTTAGCCTGCAGGTTACGTCAAGATACCAATACATACAATCAATTCCGCTCTGTTATTTGTCTGCGCACCAGGGCACCTCTCGGATAGGTTCCTGATAAGAAAACCCGATGAGCCCCGGTGAGGTATGGAAGAAGGGAGAAGAGGTACCTTGGATCGTGCGGCCCCCACCACACACCAATACCCGCTACAGGATTGGACCCTCCGTTCCCCCTACATGCCCCGTCCGAATACACGGTATCGACGGTAGTATTCTTGGGGGCGGCGATCCTTAGGGGTTGGACTGGCCTTTGTGCAGGGGTGGTTATAGCCGTAGATACAGATTGGGGTGCTGGCCTCGAGACAGGCGTGGTAAGCTGATTCTGCGGTGCGCGGGTAGGCCCGGTACTGCTCGAACTTGTGGAAGCGATGTTGGGATGTGTTACGGCGGATATTGAGCGTGTAGTGGTCGTAGGTTGTGGGTTCGCAGGGCGATGCGGAAGGTTAGATCTGTACCATTGGTCTGCTTCGGGTAGCGTCTTGAATTTTTTGAACTTGGCTCCAGGGAACCCTTGAACGTGCCCCTGGGTCTCTTCCCTGCAAATACATGCACCGCTCAGCCACGACTCCAAAAACGCCCAGCATCGCGTCGTGATCGCTGGAGTAGATTCCAAGAGATCTCTGCCCAAACGCGCGACGTGGAAGAATCGGCGAGACGTACCAGGTCAGAAACACGCCAACCTCGCGCCCCTTACACACGGCGTAGAAACCCGCAGCTGCCTTGGACATCGCAGGAGAATCGAGTTCTAACCGAGAAAGATGTTTCGCGACTCTTGGCGCGACACGAGTCGCTATGAATGCCTCCAACGTGGTGATGGATCGGCCTGGACGCGTGAAGGATTATGAGCGTCACGTGTTGAGGTTTCACTTCCCGGAAATCGGAAGGCCCGTCGGATCCGCCGGCGGGACCATCGGCACGAACCAAACTCCCGATTATGATTCCAAGACATAAGTAAATCTACCAGATACGACGTAAAGAGGGAGCTTCAAGGAAAGACGCCAGAGCCGGATAAAAAGCACGGCCCCCCGTTCGACATATATATCCCTTGTTGAGTTCAAAAAAGACTCCTGCCCTTCCCAGCGCATTTCCTGGCGATCACTTGGAACCAAAGGCCCTTGAGACGTAGTATGGCGACGATCAGATCTTCCTCCAATCCATTTCCACCGCTCCAGATCTATCGGCGGGTGTCGAACGAACCTCTTGGGGGATCCCAGGAGCCGATTTTCAGATTTCCACGAGGGCAGCGATGGCTCTGAGGATTACTGGGCTGACCTCCGTCAAGCAGATTTCTTCGATCCGGACATGGAAATCCATGGCCTTGAGGGGTCAGAACTACCTAATCCAGGGGTCCACCCGAAAACGGAGTGCTTTAGTGCTGGTAGATGCACAAGCGGGAGCTGAGCCTGGGTGTGAGAATCGCCCGGGAATAGGTAATACCCGCCGACTTCCAAAACTTCGAGTGTGGGAGACGTAGCCAAGAGAATTGTCCAAGGGTTGGACCAGCCCCGTAAAGGTTGTTTTTTATCATCGGCGGCGGCCGGTGTCCAGTCCACGGGTAAGGCACAAAGGATCACCTCTCGAATTTTCGGCATGGGAGCCCGATTACCATCGAACAGGGCCGCCCATTCGATAACCCCTTGGTAGTTGAATTGGATGTGGTATCCTCTGAACCTTTTGAAGGACATTGATTTCGGCGCAGAAAGGCTAGGAGTTACCCATGCCCGAGGGAGTTCCTGGAAGACTGGATCGGACCCCCGGTGCCCGACACAACAGAGATGGACCTCCAGCGATGGTTAGAACCACGGTACCGCGATCGCGCGCTGGACCAAACCTCCTCCTCGAGCTCATACAAATCGGGGTCGCAGGGATCTACCCCGGCCTTCGGCCGGATGCCTTGAGCCACTTCTGAGCGGCGGAGGGTTGGCCGGCGTGGAGGGGATAGGCCAAAGTGACTTCGGTCCACAGATCCGACGTTGCGTTGGCGATATTACATCCACCAGGCAGAGAACCCTGTCTCCATGAGAACGCGCCTCTTCTGATGAGAGCACCACGAACTTGGAGGCTTCACTTATGATTTCGGGGGGAACCTTGGTGATAGGGCCAGGCCGGGGTGCGACAACGAGCTGGGTCCCCCTGGAGGACCGAGTAACTCGGGGCATGGTGACAGAGTTGCCAGTACGGGTCAGTTGTAATGTACCGTGAGCCGGGCTTGGATGACGTCGAGATTCACGAGAGCTCGGGGTTGTTGGTCTGCCTTAGTGCACCTACTACGCCTTAAGTACATATATGATCGCATCGCCAACTGATTTCACGGGACTGTTTGCTTGGCACGGTGTCGACCAGTGAAGTGGAAAATTTAGCCATGGCTTCGCTGGACGGTCGTCACGGTTTCAGGTGCTAAACCGTTGTGACAGACGCGAAGGTGACTTGAGCCCGCCACGGTCAGTGTCTTTGTAGTGTACTTTGATGGCGCCCGTGGATTTCCACAAGTGCTGTGGGGGTAGGCTCTGCTG
>Ga0307515_10010142_pt1 | contig 18091 bp, 4 predicted proteins | sample 17_EM_MG_FD_194513 | JGI IMG/M metagenome (GOLD analysis project Ga0307515, IMG submission 194513) | Populus trichocarpa ectomycorrhiza microbial communities from riparian zone in the Pacific Northwest, United States - 17_EM | ecosystem: Host-associated > Plants > Roots > Unclassified | place... | reverse complement strand
AAGGATTGAATGAACGACTTGATTGTAAATGTAGCTCTAAAGCGTCTATATATACACGAGGAAGGTATTAGGAATAAGATAAAAGGGGAGACTAATATGTAGTCGAAACAGGGTAATAAAAGATATACGAGGTATACGAGGGTAGTGCTGACGCTAGTGAACAGGGTAATATGCAAGGTCCAGTAGTCGGTTACAATATAACTTTTACTAGTAAAATAGGTGCCTAAGTAGTGCCTTAGCTACTTTTAGTATTCCCTAATTTATTGGGCTAAGACTCTAATCCATTACTAAAGTTTGCTATACTATAAGTTATAAGCTACCTCTAGTACCTAAATATTAGGATAAGCGTTAGTTGTTAATAGGGTTAGTAGAGGGCCATACTATCCTTAAGGTTAACAAACTCTTAACGAGAAACCCTCCTAAAACGTTCCCTGGGGCTTGCCACGCGTACTTATTATTAATATACCAAGTAAGATGTGCTTATGCACCCTACTATCTTATTAAAGTAATGTACTATTATATAATAGTCTTACTAAAAAAGAGGAGCTCCTAAAAAGAGGGCAAGATCTAATTATTACTAAACGGGTTAATATCTAGTCATTGCTATACCACTAGCAGTAACTTCGGAATACTACGGCAATGGAACAACGCCATATTGTATTTAACGGCTTATATCCTACGCTCCTAATAGCTAGGGCGTAGCGATATTAGGTTCTAATTCAATAGCATTCTCGCACTATAGTAAAACTAACTTCTTAAGCCTCTACGCCTATCAAAGTCCCTTATTAGCTACTTGGATCCTCCTTCTTCTATACTCTATATTGATCTTTTTAGTATCCGTTTTACTTAAGCAATTCTATCTAACTAATAAAATCGTCTATCCCGTCTATTCTTAGTAACTCTATCTAATTGTTCGTTAACTCCAACTTTTATAACTCTAAGTAACTATCTAACTACAGCCTATTCTAGGTACACTATATAAATACTAAAGAATTATATAGCTTTAAGGGATTAGGGCAAAAGGCTAATATTTCCTTAGTCTATAAAATAGTTAGAGTATAGAATATATATATAGAGTAGCTCCTAACTTTAATAAACTTGGGTTTAGCAAATGTTATAGGGAAAATCTCTTTACGTTTACTTTTAAATTTCCACTTCCAGTCGTAATTGATGCCTTTTTTTAAAGCCATTTAATATACTATCTTATATAGAAAGCTAAGATATAAAAGAGAGAGTAAAAGACTAAGGGAATTTTGGACTAATAAGAAGGGTTACTCTACTAAGAGTTAAGTATAGTCCTTTAATTGTATTTATATATTGTTAGTAAAATATAGGATAGTTATACGACTAGCTATGTACGTATACTGCGCGATAAAAGTAGGTAGGCGGAAACGGCTTTGGGTAGCATATTCTGGTCTTATTAGTAAAGTTACAATATATATATAGTTCTATGCGTGACGAAGACTACTACTAGTAGTTTAGGGCAAACTAATTAGGAACGAGAGGTATTATAAAAAGTAGGAAGAAGGTGCTATAGAGTAGGCGCTTTAATAATTAATGGGAGCGTAGGTTAGAATTGGAGTACTAGACAGATTAAGCGTCGTAACTAACATATTAGCAGCCTGTTATAAATAGCTTTTTGGCTTTATAGCAATATAATTATTTAAGGGCTTACTAGATCTTAGCCTACTACGAGAGATATAGTAGCTTGTAAATATGTTAGGAGAGATTACTTATAGTTTATTCCGCTAAGTACTAAAACGGTAGCACGTGCGCTAACGCCATGTAAAATTATCCGTCTGCCCCTCTAAAAAGTCCAGGCCGCCACTAAATAATCGTTTTTATCCCTCCCTTTTCCCCTTTTAATAAAGCTAAGCCTATTATCTATAATCTATGCTATAAAAAACCCAGCTAGAATAGGAGATCATCCCTAAGTTAGGGTTAATCCTAGTAGAATTAGGGAAAGAGCTAAAGATTAAGTGGAAAGAGAGCGATAATAATGTGGAGATATGCCTAGATAAGCTTTTACCTCCTCTTTTAGAGCTTATATAAAAAGTAGCGGATCTTTACTAGGTAAATTAAAAAGAAAATTATATCTTACGCTTTTACTAAAATAGTTATAGATTTGGCGGGAAGAAGTTAACTTTATTTAAGTGAAAAATAAATTATTTTACTTTCCCCTCTCTATTAGCTTAATCGATTTAATTCCTATATAGGCGCTAGGTAGTATGCTAAAAGTTAAGGAACAACGTTTTAAAGCGGAAGAAACAACGTATATTACTAAGGGAGTCAATATATCTCCAGCTGTGGAATTTCTCTTTCTTTGCTAAGCTGAGAAAGAAAATTATTAGGCTTAGGTAAAGGGTAATCTAAGGAGATGTATGTATTCTTATAAAATCAAAGTCTACGTTCTTATCTAATGGAAGACTTAGAGGCTAGTTATAATGGTATCCCCTTATTGTCCCTAAGTTATAGCTTAATACTAGAAGTGAACTTTAGGGTGTATTAAACTCCATATCTAGATTACTTCTTTACGTCTAAATTATTCCTTTATTTGTGTTAGATAACGTTTTTAAAGGTCGAATATTCCTATAAGATATGGAAGAATAGGATAATAAGTATAACTACGAATTAGGAACCATTAAGGGAAGATAACCACCTTATACTGCTTCTTAATAACCTACTAGTGGCATCTATAGCTAAGCTTAAAATGCGCAATTTATAAGGCCTCTGTACTTAACCGGCAGCCTACCTTATAAAGTTATATTCTTATACTAACCGACTACTAATCCTCCCCCTTAACTATTCTAAGATTGACCGTCTAATATAATACTTTTAGAGCTTAATTGAGGTTCTATACTCTTAGGAGTAGGGTAGTACTAGGACATATAAGACTGCATATCGTTCTAGGCTTTGCCGTTAGAGTAGTAAAGAGAGTTAGTAGTAATAACTAGATTTATAGCTAGTAGAGTAGGTTAGTAGTAGTATTTTATACTTCCTTAGTAAAACGCTATAAGGAGAGTAGAAGTACATACTATTAAATAAAGCGGTTATAACATTTATTAGATCTATATCTTGTGTCTACTCTTAAAACTGATCTCTTGGATTAGAGTCCTTATAATCCGCCACCTCGTCATCCGCCACTACGTCGTCTGCCACTACGTCGTCCGCCATATCGTCGACCGCCATATCGTCGACCGCCATATCGTCGTCCGCCATATCGTCGTCCGCCATCTCGTCGTCCGCTATCTCGTCGTCCGCTATCTCGTCGTCCGCTATCTCGTCGTCCGCCTCGTCATTGTTTATTTCTATAATGGAGTTAAAATTTAAAAGATTATCCTAATGGTACGTTTAAAGGTTCTCCTTTACGACTTCTTTATTATATTTTATAATATAGTATAATTTTAATAAGCTATAGGTATTGCTAGTAATTTCTAGTAATAAACAGATAGGATAAAACGGTCTCTATCTTTGGATTTTAGTAAATAGTTTAATATATTTAGGACATCCTAGGTATTTTTCAAATTCGGAGGAGGTATTTTAAAGATAATCTACAGGAATTTGGTACCTTTTAAACGGCAAGGCACCTAACCGTATTAGCAATCTCCTAAGGTATAAGGGAATTACATACACAAGACGAAAATTTCCGAACTTCTATAACCCTAACCTTTTTAGTATAACTTTAAAATCTACTAGGATATCTAGAGCGCACCCTAACAAAGACGCGCTAGGTGCCTCGCCTAAGATTTATTAAAGACTATTTGTATTATTTTTTTTAAACTTCTTTTAGATCCTAGCCTAGGGATATTATTAAATAGTAAAGAAGGGTATATATAACGGTCTAGTAACGGCTTAATCGATTATAAAACTCTCCTATCTTTTTATTCCGTTTTTAGGATTCTATATAATTCGCTATAACTTCTTCTAGCGTAAAGCTACTATTTTCTAGAAGCAAGCCGCGGCCTTAAGGTACCTCGCTATAACTAAGTAGAAGTAATATTATAATATAATTCTGTTTAACAGATTTAAGGTAAGTAACATTCCTTCTACCTTGCTATTCGGACGCATTAGGAACGTCTTTAGTAAGTCTATTTAACCGCCATATCTAAGGGGAATCTTTATCTTTTTATAGAGTTGGAGGGCTAGATTAGTACTAAGACTAGAGCAAAGAGCTAAGTTGTTAATAAGGCCGAGGTAAAGAAGTATTTAAGGGGAGAGGTAGAGTTAAAGGGCCAGATTGATGCTAAGGTAGAGATAGTAAAGTTAATACGCTTTACTAAGACTAAAGTAGAGAGCCAGATTGTTGGCAAGGCTAAGGCTAAGAATTACTCGAGGAGAGAGGTAAAATTAGAGAGCTAGATTGATACTAAGGTAGAGATAGTAGAGTTAATGCGCTTTGCTAAGACTAAAGTGGAGAGCTAGATTGTCGGCAAGGCTAAGGCTAAGAATTACTTAAGGAGAGAGGTAAAATTAGAGGGCTAGATTGTTAATAAGGCCAAGGTAAAGAATTATCCGAGAAAGGAAATTTGTAGTAAGCTAACGGGCGTGAGTAATAAGAGGCAACTTGATCTACTTAATTTCGAAGGTAAATAGCTTCTTTTTTAAGTAAAGAAGAATATTCCTTAAGGTAACAAAGGTAAACAACTTCCTTTTTAAGCGAAGAATAGAATTCCTTAAGGTAATAAAGGTACTTTTCTTTATCTCCTCTAAAATTATAAAGACTCTTTCTACCATTTATATTAGTCTCTTAAGGCTGCGCTTATTGTATATTGGGAGAAATTATAAAGAGACCCATCCTAGGTTAGCGCTTTAACCCGCGACCAACCACACAGGGGAAGCAATAACGCTATCGGAACGCCGCTTTCCTTCCCCGCTGTAAACCTTACGCTTTTCGCGATCTATAATCCGTTGTATATTAATTAATCGGTTTGGTCTCTGTATCCTATTAGGAAGACATAGGGGCTTAGCGAATATCGATATAAAGTTAAATATCCGTGGCGTTCTGTAAACGATTTATAAAAGAAAGAGGTATAGATTCTAAGACGGCACACTTTTAATTCAAAAGATTAAGGTTATAATAATATATAGAACTAATTTCACCCAGTTTAAATAAGCATGTACGTTTACCTTATATGCGGTATTTACTGCCTTAGGCCTTTTATATAGCTCTTATTTATTATACCTTTTACTACCTAGTATAGTTATTTAGCTCTATTAAGAAATAAAAGGTTTACACTCTCCTCTTTTTCTATATAGTATTACCTAAAACCTATTACACTATTAGATGTAATTAGCCTCTAAATCCAGTACTAAGAGGTAACTAACGCCCTGACACCTGGACGCCCTAGATGCCTTCGTTATATTAGGCGCTAACTTACCTAAGAAGCCGCTTAATTAAGTCATTTTGGTAGTAATAATATAGCACTATATAGCTCCCCTTATTTCTAAGGAACAATGCGCTTATAAGCTAGCCCTCTCCCTCTTTTACCTTTATTCTTTTCCTTTTAGATATTTAAAATTATAGCTCCTATTAGCAGATTTATTTACCTTACCCTTTTTACTATAATGGCTTAGCTTTATAGGAAACTAAACCCCTTTATTATTAAAATAGGGCTCTTTAATTGCTTTTAGACCGCACTTATTTACACCCTATTAGTAATACGCGAATATTCTAGAGATAAGCCAGTCCGGCGTATCTAGTTTTTTATTTAACTACTATTTATCTTTAGCCTATATAATTAGTGTATATATAGGATTACCCTATATCCGCATTCTCTATTTAGTTAATTGGTATATAGTTTATATTTATAGTTTCTGTTATATTCTATACTATTAAGGAGACTAGTTATATTATAACCGCAACTAGGATATATAAAGCCCTTCCGATTTTAGCTATTAGTTTCCTAATATATATAATATAGTTATATAGCCTTGGTGTTAGGCTTCGCGGTAATTATTATAAACGAACTCGCAGGTACCTACTTTATTTAACTATAGTATATATTCCTAATTCTTATAGACAGAGGGCCAACCCACTACTGCAATAAATGTCCTTGGGGATTCCCCCAAGCAGACAGCCTTAAAAGACATAAGGAGACTTAGGTATGTTTCCCTAAGTTCTCTACTCCACGTTATTAATAACCGGGAACTGCCTGCGCGTTGATTATTATTGCATTTCTCCATAAAATTTCCTTAATATTTGGTCGATTTACTACATTTCTTCTTAGGCCTTTAAGTAAGACGAGAAATAAGACCACTAGTTTATAACAACCTTGTCAAGCACAGTTAGCTTTACGTACTTTATTTTTATTGTAACTTATTAACTTATTTCCATTACCTATTACCGACTAAGTGGCGATGTCCATAGTGGCGATTGTAAATCGTTGTCGTTAGCCTTTCGCCACCTACCTTATGTATAAATAGCCTCTTTTCTATATAGATCAATCTAGCATTAAAGTCTAATATATATCCCTTAAATACTAAGGTTAATAGTAAATACATAGAATATAAAGTAGGATTTGGAGGAATTTAGGGAAATATTAGTGGGTGTGGATAAATCGGATAGCTGTATAATTTAGTGCCCACAATCGAGGTTTATAGAAGGGAAATAGTACTAATCGGCCAATATTATAACCCATAAGGCTATAATACCTAGCTCTTGCGCTTTTTACGCTCTATTCTCTATCTATATATACTACTCCAGCTCCTCTAGCTCTAGCTCCTTAATAGTTAAAGTTATTCTTTTATATTAATAAGTAAAATTAAAGTTTTATTAGTACTTTAATCTTATATCCCTTATATAGCTTCCACTTTACTAGCATCCTCGCTAAGTAGGTCTAGATAGATTATATATAGGGATAGTAAAGTAGCTTATTATAAAGGCTTTTTTTTAGGGAAGGGATTAGAATAATATATATATAATCCGGTCTGTTATAATAGAAGCGGACTAGGAGTAATTACCCCGTTTAGAATGGCTTGCGTATTAGAGACGTGGCGCTATATACATAAACTTGTATAAAGGTATTTATTAAGCCCGTTTCTCCTCTAATCTGGCCGACGATATAATTAGTTATATAAAAGCTAACTATTCTAGCAACCTAAACGGAATATAGTATGTTAAGTAGCAAGAGTAATTTAAGTAAGGACTAATACTCTAGTATTAAGCCTAAATAGTTTTTTAGTATATTAGAACCTAAGTTAGTAGGAATATATAGCCTTATAATTAAAATACTAAATAAAACGAAACTAGAAGAGGCGCTAGCTCTTATAACCAATCTTTTAGATCTTGTTTAGCGCATAATAAATAAGACCCCTTTACTCGATTTAATACCTACTACTCTTATTACTTATAATAAGAACCTTCCGCAGGAGTTAATATAGACCACGGCTAAAAAAAATCAAAAAGATGCTTAAAGATAAAGAAAGTTTCAATGTAAAGAATGTCTGAAAAGTCCTAATTTCTATAGAGTGGTATCTTAAAGCCGCTAAGAGTATAATCTTAGTTATTAGGGATGCACCTAGAAGAGCGCTCTACTCTAATACTCTACGCCAAGCTATATTGGATGATCTGGCAGATCTAGCTCTCGTCTATATAGCGAGGCTCTCCTACTCCCTAGTATTTAAACTTTAGCGGCCAAATTACTCTAAATACCCGGGGGATACATTAGCAGACTTCCAGCTCCAAGCCTTTAACGCATTCTTAAGGGGCGCCGAAATCATTGTCATATATAATAGGTATATACTCGAAGAAAAAGAGTTTCCTAAAACCCTTCCTCGAAGATATATCTGTAGGAAAAGCACTAGTGCAAGGGTTATTATTAGTACTCTTGTTATAACGGGCTTGAAAAGGACGTTATCTAACGATAATAGAGGTAAATACCCTTATTATATAATAATAAATTACTAACACAATATAATAGCTTATCTTAAGTACTGCAAAAAATATACTATAAGTCTAGGTCGAGATAAAGATATAAATACTATTAAATTATACTACGACTAAACTAAAGATGAAAAATTAGAGTACGTATTATATAGAGATTTAATAACTTTAACTAATTAATTATAGATACTTCGATGGGTGTAAATTAACGGTTAATACACTTGCGGTACTTAAACCTTATTAGGGTCGTGGCTACAGGATATTACTGTTAAACGCATGTATAAAGTTAGCCAACTCTAATGGTGCCAGAATAGCTAGATCATTCACACTATAGAGCTAAAAGATTGCTAAAAGAGCTGGGTTTAATACTAAAGATCTTATTATATAGTATAGGGAAAAGTCTTTTGTTATAAGCCTTAGTGTTCGCTTTACTCCGGAAAATTAAGTTATTTCTCTAGGCGGGGCTTTTTATATCTTAATTAGTGCTAACAAAGTTATTAACCCGGAACCTTAGTCGTTGCATCAGTCCTTTAGACGTCACATCAGCTCTTAATCAAACGACTTACGTTTGAAGCTCTAACTGGTTAACTAAATACGTCTATAGATTAGACGAAGCTGACGACGACTTTTTGATATATAGAGGCCTTAATTCGCAATGGGAATATACAATACGCTAAATTTTCGTATATAACTCGCGGCTTAATAGGCGTAAGCTTAAGCAGATTTGGTTTCAAATAGCCTGACGCTGGCGTCTTTGTGCATACTAAATTAGTGGTAAAGATTATAGTATTTGGTTAAGAAGCTTATCAATAGGTTCTATAAGCTATTAGTTGGTATATTGCCTTCAATGCTTAAATCAATAGTGTCCTAGCCACTAGTAGCTACTATAATAACTATCCGGTTTAGGCATTGTAAGTAACTGTATTATTGGCGCTGCGCTTAGTAGATAATATAAGAAAGGCTGCCAGATATCTAGTAGCATCTATATTGCTATATAAGGTGTAGGCGATATATAAATAGCACTATTACTAGTGATTATATTAGACTAGGGTAATATTAGAGCTCTATATAGATCTAAGGGTTATATTAGAGCTAGATCTAGTAATTTTAGATCTGGAGTAGAGTAGATCTAATTAATCTAGCGCTCCTAAAGCTCTAGTACTATACCTAAATAGGATAATTTTATACCTAAATAGGATAGTTTATAATTTAAATTAGAAGGAGGTTAAAAGAGAGGCATTCTAGTTACATACCCCTTAATTACTACTTGCACACTCCCCCGAAATAGGCTTAGATTCTTCTACTTCAAGTTAAAATATTAAGTATATTTGACTTATTTACACCCAAATTATAAAAAAAAACATTATACGCCCGTATAAAGAGCTTGTAATTATAAAGCATCGTCGTAGTCACTTAGCTAGCTTTACGGCTAGCTTTATAAATCGCATTAATAAGTCTACTTAGCGGGAGCTCTTAGTATTTAAGTAAAATACTGGCTATATTACTTGCGGGTAGGTATGGGCGTAGGCGGGCGTAGGCGCAGGCGTAGGTGCGGCGCTTACGTGCCTATAGAGGCAATTTATAGACATTAAATAGAGGCAGCAGTACTTAATTAAGCTCTTACAGCGCCTTGCAGAATACTTTACAGTAGTCCTACCAGTTAACTTAAGACGATCTCAAACGTATTATAGATGTTATATTTTAACACTTTAATTTTTATAATTTAGGTGTAAAATAAGTTAAATATATATGATATTTTAACTTAAAGTAGAAGAATCTAAGCCTGTTTTAGGGGGGGACGTACGCGCAGTAATTAAGGTATATATAACTAGTAGTGGCCCCTAATATTAACACTAAAATCGTGCTAAGACTTACTATTTATAGTATATATTTGTATTAGATTCCCTTAAAGCTCTAGGAGCCAAATTTTAAAAGAATTAGATAGACTAGATTTGAGTTTAAATCTAGTCCAGTCTAGTCTAATATAATAACTAACTATTACTAGTCGTAGCGGCTGGTGTATAGTTTTAAAACCATGTTGTAAGGATTTACTTGCGGTTCTGTCGCTTCCTAAATATCCCAGTTATAGCGTATATAGCTAATTATACAGTTAAACGAGAAAGCCGAAGGGTTGAGGCAATAGCTCTTTAGCCCTACCCTAAGTATTATAAAAGGGAATAGATATAATATCGTTCGTTATATATAAGGTATGTGCCAGAATTATAGACTCGATTATATTAGCGCTTAGGTTATCTAAAACGTGGTATCCTTTAGATTATACAATCCCCTATAATCTATAATCCCTTAGAATCGCCAGGAAATTTTTAGTCTAATTTATTAGTGCCTAGCTGCCTAGATTACGTATATATTAGTATAGTAATAAAATAACGTAATTCTAGTTTATAATTACTAGATTTGCTAAGACTGAACTAGTATAATATAGGTTTAGGTAGGGCATCCTAAGGGATATTTCTTCTTAGGATAACCCTAAATCAACTATAGTAAAGACTCTTATAGAAGGGGAAATTAAGTAGACCTAATTATGTATATACAGAACACACTAAGGAGGCGACTCCAAGCTACGCTAACACATTGTATATTTTTGTCAATTATTTATCCTAAAGCTAAAGCGATTGACCTAACCCATTCTTGAAAAGTTATAGCCACTAAAATATACAAATTTGGCTCTCTCGAACTTCAACTTATAGTAGTTAATAATACTCCTAGTCATTCGTCTGCCGATAAACACCTCTCTTATAACCTTTACAGAGGTCTCTCTTATATAGTAGGTCTTCTTTTAGGGCGTAGTATTACTGCTCCATTGGAACGCCTGCCTACTTCTTAAGCCTATATATGACTCGGTTGATATATAATTCCTTATCCAGTATTAGGGTACCTAGCCGGTTATAGGACTTACACCGTTACAAATCGCAGTTAATAGATATGTACCTTAAGGCACGCAGGAATAAATCCCGTCTTAAAGTTATTAGTAAGGGTATCTCTTAGTCTATGAACTAGCTCCGGAGGCTTCTCGCGCAATCCACTAATATGATTAACAGCGATGGTTGGAATACCGGTTCTCAGCTTAATAGATACTTTACGTATAGGGCTAGCAGCGCACTTCGGGCTTGAGCTTCCCAACTAGTTCGTAACGGCACTAAGAGTAGTTCGCTCGGTCAGATCGAACGGATTAGATCCTACAATTTGCGATATACTTTGGGCGGGCGAGATCTCATCTTCCCGTTCTATTTGCCGCTTTTTAGGACTAACTCTACTAGACGTCGTCACAGGCGGCATTAAGCCTGCGCGCTTCCGCTTTAAGGATTAGGGCGGTATATTGGATAGTAGAGGAGTTAGAGGAAAGTAGTTTTTAAGGGTAGTAGAATTTAACTAGGAGTAGATAAATCTATAAGAGGAGGGAAGAGCTATAGAGGATAAAGGAATAAGATATGGGTATAGCATTCTATAAGGCACTACTTTATTAACCTTCCCTAGTTAATGTTTTCTTATATTACTACTAGACCCTAATAAAGATTTATAGGCTTAAAAATCTAATAGTTAACGCTCTAGCACAAACCAACGCATTTATTAAATTTTAAGCAATGTTAAATTTATAAGTTTATTAAGGTAATTAAAACGCCATTAAAATTATATGAAATTGTTTAGTGGTTATTATAACTAAGATTTTAGCCTAAAGTTGGCTAGTTTTAGAAAATATCAGTAAATTTAGGTCAAATTATCTTAGTTGTTAACTTTTGGCTTAGACTAAGACAACTAATAGAATACTAGATTTTAACTTAAAAGTGGTGACTTTTAGTATAGCGTCCTAGAATTTTAAAGATTTAAACCTCTTAAGCCCCTAACCTCTATCTTTATAAGCCTTATAAGCCTTATAAGCCCTCTAAACCTAACTTAGTAGTATTTTAACCGGGTAGGCTATCTATTAAAAGCCAAGAAGCTCCCTTATTAATATTACTTCTTAGTATATTGTCTAATTACCTATATAACGCATCTAAGGGTAAACTGACCAGGAATTGGTAATCCTATATGCTTAGGCTAGAAACAAGGATGCATTTATACCGGTAGTTTTATAAGCGCAGCCTACACACCTCTAAGAAGCGGAAAATTTGTGGCTTTAAGGCTACTTTTATTCCTTGGCGTCGCTAGCTTACTCCTTATATTCTTAGCTGCTAATACTACGGGCTATAGGCCACAACCCCATCACGGCATTATCTAATGGTAATGCTTCCACCATCGGGCTAGGAGCGTAAGTATTTTGACCGCTTCTTTCCTATTTAAACTCGCTTCTCACTAAGCGCCTATATTGTGTTCCGACTTCGACCCCCCCCTCCCTAAGTCACTAAATTTGCTTATATATTTGAAAAACATCAAGCAAGCTGTGCCGTAGTCTGGACTAGCTAGGCCTAAGAGGCCAAACCTTTAGCACCTTTCTGGAAATTTCAGGCTTGCGAAATTCTCGACTTTTACGTGCTATAAGTCTTGTGGCTAGCTAGACTCTATTAGGACCATTAAATGGTCTTCTAGGGGTATGCGTATAGTATATTACTACTTAAGCTAAGAGAAATATAGAGTACTCGAATTTCCTCTATCCTTTTCTTTAATTCCTATAGTCTAGTCTTACCAACTAAATACACTCTTTTAATATTTCGTCCCTCGTCTTTAAGACACCGTCTCTATTACTTATTCTAAGAGTTGGCGCTCCTTTCTTATTGTCTATTTTTCTCTTATTAATTCTTTTAAGCGTGCTATAACTAATTATACGTTAATTGACTCTTTTGAAGGGGATAATTTCTTTAATAATTTCTATTTCTAGACTGTAAGTAGATCTCGTGGGCTAGGAGTGGCGAATATAATTAGTTCTTCCCAAACCGGACATTATTCACGCTAACACTACTACGCAGGACCCTAATCCTACTATTGGATTTATTGACTATAAAGATAATGTAACAACACACAATCTTGGGCTAACCTCAGTGTCTGGGGGTGCGGCGTTCATAAGGGTGGATGATATAAATATATATACTCCTCCACCTAATTCCAATGAGTGCGAGAATCTCGAGCAAGGATGCCTATACTAAGGATCTTTTCATTGCGGATATCGCTCACATGCCCGGTTCTATCTGTGGTGGAGTTTCGGTCCGGGTTGGCCAAACAGCGGAGGGATCGATATTATCAAGGGCGTAGACTTAAATAAAAAAGAACAAAGTTCTTTGCACTCGGGCGATAACTGCAAAGCTACTCCCATCCTTCGGCGAGGAACTGCGAACGGAAATAACCGCACTGTCAGCACCTCCAGCTCTGGGTGTGCAGTAGATGATATCTCTACTGCAAGCTATGGAGATGGATTCAATGCTGTGAACGGAGGCGTGTGTGCTACGGAATGGACCAGAACCTCCTTTAAGGTGTGGTTCTTCCCTCGCGCAGCCATTCCTTTTAGCATTACAATAGGAGCACCAGACGTGAGCACGTTCGGTGTGCCAGTTGCGTACTTCACTGGATGTGACTTCGATAACACTTTGCGAACCACCAAATTGTTTTCGATACCACCTTCTAGGCCGGCCAATGTGATTATCAGGCAACAACCTGTCCAAGCGCCGGCGACGGATGGGCGGGCTGTGTTGTTGACGTTGGAAGCAACCCAGACCGGTTCACGATGCTTACCGGAGATCAACTCCGTTGAGATCTACCAGCAGAAAGCCGCTCCTTCAAGCACTTCCAACAGTGTGTCGAGCACAACCAGCTCAGCCTCAAGCACTTTGAGCAGCATTTCAGTCACATCCAGCTCAGTCTCAAGCTCTTCGAGCAGTGCGTCAAGCTTCTCAGCAGTATCGTCAAACCTCTCTTCGGTTTCACCGACTTTCTCTACATCATCGTCGATCTATAGCACACCAACACCGTCATCAGCCTCAGCGACACTAAGCTCGTCAATTTCGTCCAGCTCGGCAGTCTCATCAAGCTCTTCGGTTGCCACAACTTCCCCTATCTACTCAAGCTCCTCATCTTCAACCACCTCGAGTCCTTCATCTTCTTCAACCTCACTAGCTTCATCGACATCAACCAGCTGCACAACAAGCCTTTCCTCAAACTCCAGTAGTCTATCCAACCTTGTCGACTCCGAAGAGTTCCATCTCGAGCCTTTCGACATCATCTGCTTGTTCAAGCCCCTCTGCTTCAACAAGCTGCATATATGGCCAGTGTGTCCAACAGTCAGCTTAGCTGCGAGCTTGAGAAAAATAGCTGACTGACTGCGTCAATTGGATCGCTCGCTGTCCGCTCGCTGTTGGACAACGTAAGCTGACTGTCAAGCTGTCAGCTAGCTGTCCCAATTAGGAAATTTGTATAGACTTTATAGTGTTTTATTTCGGATTTTTGGCAGTGCCTCCCTATATACAAATATTAACATTGCCCGATTAAAATTTAGCCCTAATTTACCTAATATGGTATCTAAATATAGCCAAATTCGTCCCGCACCTATAAAGACTTAAAAGGTAGGTAGAATGGTCGGTAGTAAGGACTCCAGAGGCTCTATTTCTATATTAGATTTAGTTAAATATAAAGCTCTATTAAGTCTACCTTACTAAGCTAGCTTTTCTGCCTCTATAGTTAGCTTATAGCTAATAAGGTTAATATTTAAGCTTATTAACTAGGGTGTAGTTAAAGCTCTATTAGAGTTAATATAGTTAATTAAACTACTTAATAAAAGGCCTTTAATTAACTACCACTTCTAATATTAATCTGCTTTAATTGTATTGGCTAAGGGTCTATTATACTTATTAGTAATATTCCATTTATAGATATCTAGATATCGCAGGTAAGATTAAATTTACTAAGCGTAGTAAGGAGGAGGTCTTTAATATTAATACGTCGCTATTTAAATACGGTTTTAATCCAATTGCTTAGTAATATAGGCGTCTTTATAAAACAGTCTTAGATCTAAGGACGGTTAAATATTAGTAGAGCGCGCGTAGAAGGACTTATAGCTTAATAAAAGGTAATATCTTATAGAATTATCTAATTAATATAGGCTTAAATATAGCTAACTACCTAGAACAGCTAGTATTTATAACTATTAACGGAAGTAGAAGTAGAATCTTCTACGGCTAGTAGTCCTATTTTACTACTATAACTTTTAGGGTTAATAGTAAGGTTGTACTTTAATTTTAAATAGCCGTTAATATAATTATTGCCGTTAATTATAAGTAAAGTACCTAGTCTTTAAGCTAGATAGCAGAGCTTATATAGCTAGAGCCTCTTTTTACTTAAAGGACCATCTTAAAAAAGATCTACTCTTTACTTCTATATTAGTAATATAGGAGCTTTACTTAATAGTAACTGCTTATTAGTAACTTAATATCTATATTTACTAGTAATTTTACTATATATTATTAGGTAGAGATTTCTCTAATTAATAGGAAAGATATAGCTATAGTTCTAGTTAGCTAGAGGAGGCTCTTGCGATATAGAATTATCTTAATCGCCTAATTTAGTATTATTATTAATTAGAAAAGGGGAGAAAGCAGTTAATCTATAAACACTACGTGGTACTGGAGTTAAGTAACGCGTAGATTGTGGATTTAATAAAGAAGTAGAGGAAGAAGCAGAGGAAGAAGCTCTACTGCCTGGTTGACGCGTGAAATATAATATACGTTGTATTTTGTATACGTGGTATAGGGGAACGGCGCAGTAGAGATATTAGGGAAAATGCTTTATTTACTATGGCTAAGCGAGAGATTCCCATGGGTTTCTCATTGCCTGGCGTTAGTCGAAGATTTAAATATCCTTAACTTCTACCAAAAGCTTTAACTTACTACTAAATCTTACCACCAAGGCAGCGAGCTGTCAGCTAGCTGCAGTCTTATAGCTGACTGACTGTTATAACTCTATAGGCTCGCTGACTGCTTACGTTATCAGTCTCTTGGCAGCGACGCTGGCAGCGACGCTAACTCTTGGACATACTGCCTCTAGCTTAAATATTGCTTTACTAACTATAGGCTTTCATTAGCTCGCGATTAGGGCTCAGGCCCTAGCTATAAAGGCTATAGGAGCGACCCTTTATAACGTGTCCCGCCCCCACGTCACTATACGGCTAAAAAGACAGAGAGTGCTTGCGAACTTGTCGTAAGCGTGGCGGGATCCAATATATGTACTCTTACACCCTTAAGTATATTAAACGCATTACTAAAATTAAGCGCTAAGTACTATAATATCTCTTTAAAAAGGCCCGCAGTCGTAGCTAGAACCCTTCCTCTTATCCTTTTATTCTTAACGGCTATATTATTAATACTCCTTATACTAGATTAAAGGTTAAAATTACCCGCGAGTTTAAATAGCAAATTCTTAAGAAAGTTACTACCGATTAATTTAGTAGAGAGAAGTCCCGCGCCTATATTATTGCTAAGTACGGCTACTCTACTTAGACTATCCGGCGGGTTCTTTAACGCTATAGATATTAAAAGATAAAGCCTATAAGAAAGCCTTGCCTCTTATAAGAGATAAAGGAAGCTCGTTGTAAGAGGCCAGCCTAACTAGAACGTATAATTATCTAATTAACAATATTATAAATAAGTAGAAGGTAAGTCGAAGGTAAGATAAAGGTAGAATAAGTTTTATATATTAAAGGACAAATGCTTCTAACCACTTCTATTTAGAGACTAATCGCTAGTTCTTCTCTAGAGGTAAACCAGCTTCCTATATATTCCTTCTAAGACGCTAGTAAAACCTTTTACCCCTAATCTGTCTAACTATGTCTTCTAAGATATAGATAGGATATAGATAAAACCTCCTACCATCTTATCAGATATATACCTTCTAGGGGATTCCGTTACACTTATCTATAGTTTACCTTGTAATATAAGTATTAAACGATTAATAATTAGAAGGCTATTATCTAAAGTAATAAAACTGGTATTATTTTAGGCTATAAAAGAAGTAGATATAAGCTCTAGTATTTAGCTAAAGAGAAAGTAAATAAGAAGGTAATTTAATCTTAATTTCCTAAAGCTACTAAGTTTATATTTTAGGGCGTGTTCTTATATAATTAGAAGGCTCCCTACTATATATAGAGGCCTAAGACTATATAAGAGAAGAAGATCTTTAAAGATTAAGCTTTAAAAGATTAATAAAGCGATTAAGCCAGAGCTTTATATATCTTAGCAACTTACTACTAGTATATAATAACTTAGGCTTTATAATAAGCTAGGTAGAAAGCCTTAATTCTATATAACTAAGGAGAATAGCGCCTTTTAAAAAAATAGGAAGAAAGGGGATATTAATTAATATCGCTACCTTACTACTATCCTCCTTCCTATTCTTATTCCTTTTAGTATTAAGTACTAGATTAATTACCTAGATACTATTATTTAAGAGGATAAAGCTCTATCTTATATATTGTATTACTAGTAGATCTACTTTAATATAGTAGGCCTTTAGCACCTTCTTTAGCCTAGTAATTTACCTAATTTAAATATAATTAAACTAGCTTAGGCCTATCTTAAATAAGTTACTATATAAAAGGGAGCGCTAAAAACTAGAGTAGAAGCTAAGCGAGTATAGCAAAAGGCTTAGGAGGAGCTTAAGTAGTAGCGAATTTAAGCTTAAATTAAACGAATTCTATATTATATTAAAGAGGTTATTTACTATTAAGGAGGCAATAACTATTATAAAGGCACTGCTAACTATTAACATAATTAGAAGGCGCTTAAATGCATAGATTAATTAGCGCTAGGTTATTACTTATATATAATAGTAGGTACTTTTAGGCCTTAATTAAGTTAATTAAATAGAGCCTCTATTAAATAAGCCTAAGCTACTAGAGCTTCTAGAGCGTATAAAAATAGGACCTTAGCTACTGTATAACCTTATAGATCTAGAGCCTCTATATAGCGACTATAATCTAAAGTAGTATTGCCAACATTGAGCTAAATAGGCTCTCCTCTAGCTGCCTACTTAATTAAAACCTCCCTTTAATAAGCCTCCCCTTAAGCCTCTACTACCTATTAAACCTCCTCCTCCTTAGCTGCTTAAGCTTTAGAACCGACTAAATATAAAGGGCAGAAATATAAAGAAGGTAATATTTAAAGTTAGCTTTATAGAGCGGTAGTAGTAAAAATAACGGGCTCTAAATAGGTAGGAGGATTAATACTAAGCAGCAGATATTAGGTAGCGTACGGTTAATTAAACTATAAGGAA
>Ga0307515_10010140_pt1 | contig 18092 bp, 20 predicted proteins | sample 17_EM_MG_FD_194513 | JGI IMG/M metagenome (GOLD analysis project Ga0307515, IMG submission 194513) | Populus trichocarpa ectomycorrhiza microbial communities from riparian zone in the Pacific Northwest, United States - 17_EM | ecosystem: Host-associated > Plants > Roots > Unclassified | place... | reverse complement strand
ATAGAAGCTAAAATATCCAACTTTTCATTAATGAATACTTGTGTTTTTATTTATTTTGCATGCAAAAATGCATTTCACAGTAGTTTTAACTAAACATATATTTTTTTAAATCTATTTAAAAAAAAAACAACTAAAAATAATTTTTTAAAACCTGTTTTTTTTAATCCACAAAAATATACCCAAGACTTGAGTCAGCATTGATTGATTTTGACATTTCTCTGCTTACACATGTTATGGTGATGGACCAGGCAAGTTGTAGAGGTGCAATTTCAAGAAGAGAATAATAGCAAAGTGAAGCATTTTGCAACTCTATCTTGGAGATACAAATTGTTGGGGCAAGCATTTCGCTACCTCATAGGAATATGGTGCGTTTCCACCCATCTCTCCAAGCATATGCCTTGATGTTACATAGCTTTCACACCAGAAAGAATTCTTGCCTCAACTATACCCTAAATTCGGTATAAATCAGAATAATAATCCATTTTTATTTTAAAATTTGGTCATTGAAATATCCACAATCCATTTCTCATCATTAATCTCATCTCATAACTTCATTTAATAATTTCTGGGATCACAAGGACTCAATTGATTAAAATAGAAATAGAGAGATTGAATTAATTAAACAGATCTCTTAGGTACGGAAACGATTTATAATGTTGATTTAATTCTTAAATATCTAAAATTACCGGGTATTTTCTGTTCTCTTCGAAAGTTGTGCTGAGTTTTTTTTTTTTTACTCGGGTATCTTCGTATTTTTTTAAAGAATAAGACTAGTTCCGTTTGGAGTTTGTGGCTGCGCCCCAATAAGTATGCTTTTTAGAGATCGAACTAGTGTTCTCACCCTTACAGGAATATAGCAGTGCCTTACACAAGCTGTGTCGAGTTTAAATATATAATTTGGAATGTTTTGTTTTTCTCTTATTATATTTTATGATATATTCATATAAATAAATTATTTTATCTTATGTGATAAAATATAATAATTTTATATTAAATATATAAAAAACAACGGAATCTTTATTCATATTTGATAGAGAAATTTTACTTTCTTAGAGAGAAAAAAATATTTTTGTAAGTAACTGAATGTAATTTCTTTTAAAAAATATCAAAAAAGGTCCCAATCAAAAAATAAGATTTTCCTATAGACAAAATTAACACGGGCGAAATTGATATTAATCTATTAATTTGAAGGTCCATCTTGGGCCCAATCCACTAGACTTCTCCCCCTCTCATATAACAGGCCTAAGCCTTACAGCTTATCAGTCCTAGGCTCAATAAGAATCAAGCCCATCGAGACCCTTCTTCAACGAAAAGCAAAGAGACAAAACGCTTCTTCTCTCTCCTCGACATTCTCAACAAGGAAGAAACACACAGACAGGGATAAAAAAACGTCGTTGTTTAACTCTGCAACAAGAGCTCAATAAGGTCTGTATATTTGATAATTTCATGTTGCTTTGCTTTGCTTTGCTTTGATCTGATTTGATCTTCTTATTGTTGGTGTTTCTGGAAGGCTAGGGCTTGGGAGTTAGAAGAGAGACTTGATTGGGAGACAAGAGGATTACCATGTTCTATGAAAGATGAAGGGTGAAAGCAGTTATGTGCCGCCGCGGTATATTCCGTTGGACCAATCGGATTTGGAAACGGAGAGTTTTCCACGAAATGAAGAGCGTTCTGGAGCTGCTAGTGTTGTAGGTGATGGACCGGCGCAATGGTCGTCTGGGATCTGTGCTTGTTGCGATGATATGCAGAGCTGTACGCTTACTTTTTCTGCTTTGTGACCTTGATTTATCATCAGAAGGAAAATTAATTTGAAGGTGCCTAATGAGTTGAATGAATAAAAATGTTGGGTTTTGTATTGTTTATCTTTAGTTGCCGGCATTGTTGTGGCTCCAAGAAAGGAATGATTTGATTCTTTAAGTAAAGGTTTTGGATTGCGCCGTTTTAGGAAGGGGATTTGTTTTCTGGATTGTGTAGAACAGGAATTTAAACTTGACTAAAGGCCACGTTTGGGAACGAGCCGCAGCTGCGGTTGCACCCCCGTTCCCAAACGGGGCCTAAAGTAGCTAACATGCCTTTTTCTGACTAATCATAGAGTCCCAATGAGTTAGCTTATTTGAAAAACACCTTGTTCTTTGGGTAGAGGTTTCCTAATTAGGAATCAGGAATATCAGGAAAAAAAATTATCTGTATGATCCTTTCCATTTAGTGTTTGTGTTATTGCTAGTATATTACTTATAGGCAGACTGCCTCTTGAATGAACTATCGCATACAATTCTTATATGTAAATGTGTTAAACATACCATTAAGCCTTCAATTAGTGATCTTTTTTAAGCTGCACTGGTGTTTGACAAATGTATCTGTTAGTCACAAACCTGCGGAATGGATGGTAGTTGGTATTGGTCGTTGATGTGATGTATGAATTGAATAATTACAGCATCTAAAAAGTGGTAATTCATTTCTTTGTTATTCCTCTTTGTTTGCGGTAGGATATTGATCACCCAAAGAATCTAGGATGTTGCATATTTGGGTAAGAAGAACATTTTTTGTGTACTAGGGCATGGTTGTGATCATGAAATCTAGCTTAAGGAAAATTGCTGGGGAGTGGGTAGCAGTGTTATTATGAGATGGATGTATTCAGTGTTAGACATTTCACTCATGGCGGGTTTGTTGGATATAAAATGCATGACTGATAAGATCTAGACTTTGGGTGATCAATATCCTACCTTTATGAAACACTTGCATGTACATGCCTGTAGATTTGCATGGAATGTATTGAAAGTCCTTTTTTTTGGGAACTTATTGAACAACATGAATCTATTGTTGCCTAAAAAGAAAATTGTTAATACAATGCTGTTTTTGGTGTGTACAGGTTGTATTGGTCTTTTTTGTCCTTGCTATTTGTTTGGTAAGAATGCAGAATTTTTGGGTTCTGGGACTTTGATAGGATCGTGCGCAACCCATTTTATTTTGTGGGCTCTTGTCAACACCGTCTGCTGCTGTATGACTGATGGCATTTTGTTGGGGTTACCTGGATGCTTTGTTGCATGCTATGCTTGTGGTTACCGCAGGGTGCTTAGGGAAAAGTATAATTTGCAGGTATTGCTAGTTCAAAATTGTAATTTTATCGAAAAAAATCTTCTATCTATTTTCCTTAATGCTGTGGAGGTTGTTTGTGGATGCTAGATAAATACACCTGCAAATGTTCAGGCTTGAGTAGTTAGTGTAGGACATTGATGTCGATGTTTGGTTTCTTTCGGTGGTGTATAGATTTTATACCTTTGGTAGCATAAGACATGGGATTTAGGATATGTTTGATGGATTTCCTCCAAGTAGGAGTTTAACAAATAGTTGGAACAAAGATTGCTGGGAGCTTAGAGCACAGAGATAAATCAAGACGTTGAATTTTCAAAGCTGCTTTGCTTTAGGTTTTCTTTCATACATGATAGACTACACGAGATATTTGGAGCTGCTTGTTTAGGCTTAAAGTTCATTGTAGAAAAAGAAAAGGCTGTTCCTAAAAGCTAAATGTGTAATTTGTGTTGATTTCTTATGCAGGAAGCGCCATGTGGTGACTTAGTGACACACTTTTTCTGCCATCTGTGTGCTAATTGCCAAGAATACAGGGAGATCCGTGAAAGGTCTGGTGACTCCAATTCCCCTGATCTTAAACTGGCGGTGGTCACAGCTCCACCAGTCCAGACAATGGAATCAGGTAATACAGAGTAATGCTTCTACCATAACACTCCTGGCAAGACCACCACATATTGTTTCACACTTGACCTCGCACCATCCTATGCCAGATTAAGCAGTCGACATGCATTGCTTTTTAAAGCATGTCTTCTTAAGTTTGTATCCGTGAGACTAATGGAGATCTTTTATATAATCATTGTAAACTACTTGTCTTTTTACTAACAGGCACCAATTATCATCACACAAGAGTAGACTAAGGTAAAAGTAAAAGAAATACTGCTAATGCATTTCGCCATCATATTCTGCCACCACTCTCTCACTCAATGCTCATTGTTGGTGTAGATTTTGATTTCTGAACTTGTTTTTTTCATTTAATTTTAGGTTGGTTTTTACGGATATTCTGGATAATTCAGTTATTTTGCTCATTCCTACATGATAGGGAGAACTGAGAAGAAAAGGACCTTCTCCGTCGCCACCCCTATATCATTTCCACCTGGCCAACATCTGTGCTTCAAACCCTTTCTCTTGCAACCTCAAATCAAGTAACATAAAAAGGAAAGAAAAAAGATCTTGAAAATATTTATCTATTTCTTGTTCAAATCAACACAGATATTCAAAACTAAACTTGATTTAGAATCTGTTGAGGCATTGGCCACCACTCCCAAAACAACATCATACAGGAAATAATGAGCATTAAAGCGTTTTGGATTCAAGCCAATCTGTTATTTCATGATTTTTCTTCTTCACATCAATTAATGGTTTTTGGTTTGTGATGTTTCTTCTTCTTATGGGTGCACCATACATGTCTGTAACTGCTTCAAAGGGTGGGCAATGGTGTATTATTTTTGGCGCAATTGACCAAATGCAGGACCGCTCATGTTAAAGGCATTCTCAATGCCGTCGCCGGCATGGGAGAAAGCTGTAGATGGCACCAGCAACTTGCATTTTCCGATATGCTGTGGCTATCATCTTCAGAAGACAAAATACCCTTTAAAATTTTGATTCTCTCTTCGAGTTCCCAGTTTTAAATGATGGGATAAGAACCTGGGAATTCAAGAAAGGACCAGCTCTTGACTCAAAAATCATAGCTATAAGATGGATTAGGGATAAGATTAAAAAAACAAAAAAATCTAGGTTATTAGATCAGTGGTCAACTTACAGATTATCGGATCAATTGTTTTTATTAATATTGTTTTAATTATTTTTTCAGTGATAACCAGTTAGATCAACAAAGTTTCACTGGATTAATGTTTGTTTCACCGAATTAATGTTTTATTTGATTTAACTAAAAATCTACGTTAATAACTATGATCAAAATCAATTACAAATATAAAGAAAATAAAATAAATAACAATAAAAAATGACAACGTCCATCTTTGTTCTAATAGCATTTCACATTTAGACTTTTCACAGACCAAATAATGCTATTTTCAAAAGAAAATATCTCCTCTTTAAGAATTTTTAATTTTTATTTAGTGTTGGGAAATTCAAGAATTAATAAAACTATTTCTTTTATTCTTTTATGTTGGGTTAATTAATAACATTAAGTATCAGTATATGACTTATAACAAGGTAGGTGTATAAGTTACGAATTGATTAATTTGGGTAAATATTTTTTTTATATAAAAATTAAAATAATATTATTTTAATTTTTTTTTTTTTTTGTAAAATTAACTGATTTTTAACTGTATCTATGAAGTCAATTATGCTAAACAAAATCAATTCTAAATTAAAAGTTTAACACCCAACCCATGCTAAAGGATGGATTAATAGCTGGGTTTAATATCCCTATTAATCTTAATATAATAAATTAAAAGGAACATACAAGCAGTAACATGTTAAGCAACCACGTGTCAAACAATAATAGCCAAAGGAATTCTAAAAAACCTTTTCCTTTTGATCTCTCCAGGAGCATTCCATGCACAACACCACACGTCAACAGTCTTATGCTGCTGCTCCCTCCTCTCTCCCCTCTCTCTCACCCTTATATATCAACTGCCAAAGATTTTGTTAAAATAAAAATAAAAAATATTTCCCATCCACCCCATCAATAGCCTACACTGTCATCAGTCAAACGACAGTGAAAAAAATCCCATCAAAATCTCCATTTCTCCAACCTCTCTCTGTTTTGGCCGTAGCCGTAGCTGTACCCTTAACTGTACGTTAATCTTCTCATGTGCATATTGTTTTTCTTAATCTGTTTTGGCCATAGCCATAGTCGTAGCTGTAACTGTGGGATCAGTTGTTACAGATGTTTTTAAAGTTTACAATGTAAAAAAAACAGTCCATCCATGTCGGGAGTAAGGGTTCATAGTTATGTTTCTGTCTTGGTTATATATGTTGTTTTCTATACATGGAAATTATTTCGTATTTACAATGATTGGTTGAATGCTTTCTGTGTTTTAGTATTGGGTAATGCAAAATATTAATTATTTTGGACGTTTTCTTTTTTAATAACATAACGATTAGGTTACCTTTTCATGCCACGTTCTGCTTGATTTTCCTGATATGATCTTTTCCTTTTTTGTTCATGCATCCGTTTTCCTTGTTTAATGGCTGTGCCATTGGTATTGGAAAGTTTGGAACTAGTCTGTAATGGTTGCCCTGCTGTTTCTTTCTTGTTCTTATTATAGTGTTTTTTGATTTGAGTATGCCCTTTATCAGAAATAAGCATTTTGATTAATAAATGATATTTTGTTTTCCTTTTTCAAATAAATTATTATAACAAGATTATGATACTAATGTGATTTCTTTCTATAAGCATATCATTCAAATCTCTATACACACTGGGTTCTAATCTTTCTCTCCGTTCGTCTTTCTCTTCGGTTAATTTATTGCAGATTAAGGGTGAAAAATAATGGATTTTTTCAAAAGCACCATGCCCATTTGCCCTCAGCATTGTTCACGATGGGCTAGAGTTTACATGGAGTATTGTCTTTGCAATATGAAAGATGGGGTTTCATTAACTTTAGGTATGATTAGTGTTTTGAGTTGGGGTGTTGCTGAGATACCTCAAATCGTTACAAACTATAAGGAGAAATCCACTGAAGGACTTTCCCTTGCTTTCTTGTTGACATGGATTATTGGGTGAGATATCTGTTGAAGTACTAGGTTCTTGCTTTATGTCTTTTGATAATATGTTTGCTTGTTATGTTAATTTGTAATGCTTTTATTTTTAGGGATCTTTTCAACGTTTTTGGCTGCATGTTGGAACCAGCTACTGTAAGTGGTCTTTTTTTCTTTTTCTTTTACCTCTAATTCTACTGATTGCTTGTTTTGATTATCCACTTTACTTGTTGAAATTCTGAATAAACTTGTTATTATGTTATATAATCCCATGAAATTATGATGTTTTGAATGATTTCATATGCATTTTCTCGTTTAAGATAAAAAAATAAAAACATTAGAGACAAAGGGAAGACCTCCTACAAAAATTCACTTCAAAATTGTACTCTTAATTTGTCCATGCCTCTCTAACCAAACATGTTTTTTACCCATCTGTCTTTAGATACTAACCAAATGCAACCTCAGATCATGTGTTTCAAGTCTATGGTTATATCATCCCTGTTCACCTAGGATTTCAATGATGTTTTAACTGTAGTTTTATGCTTGATTCTGCAGCTTCCAACACAGTACTACATGGCGGTGGTAAGAATTCTGATAAAGATTACAAGTTCTCTAATATGGTCTTGCTATTAATTTAGTTGGTCTCTTGTCATTGAACAATTCATTTACAATGCTTTGTTGTTTTTCAGTTGTATACAATGACCAGCACCCTTCTTACTGCACAAACTGTTAACTATGGTCACATCTATCATCGACTGAAAAGCAATAGACGACGCCTCAAGGTAAGGATCTTTTTTCTTCTTATAATTTAACAGCAATTTTCAACATTTAAGTATGTATTTTTTTGAGTGAAAGATCGAAGTTCTTGGAACGAGTCAGAAGGAGACAAACTGTCCTGTAGGTGGATTCTGGAGGCAGAAAATTGTGTTAACTATTGTGAAGCAAAGCTTGGCCTTGAGCAAAAGACTGAATTTTTTCATGTTTATGCTGGATTTTAATCTACAATATATGAATTCTGGGATATGGTTCCACGAAGAAATGTTTTGAAACATGAATGTAACCGTCCCGTGGGAACATTTTCCTTTCCAATGTGTCTGCATAAATTAGAAGTGCTATAATTTGGTTTTTCTTAAATATAAATGGAAATTTATGTCAATAGATTTGATGACAGATATGCTGTTTATTGACTTCTTCAAGTAGCTAAAAAATCTCTGCACTTCTATTTTTAATGTGCTGTTCAGGTTCTAGATTAGTATTTGCGCATGTAATACGCTGTTAATGTTCTTCACTGTAATCCAGGGCCCTGTCTCCAGTCATTCTGAAGAGGCTGGAAGAGTTAAACAAGGAAATAGTGATGCTGGTGCACAAGTCAACAGTGCTGATAAACAGAGAAATGAACCTGCAGCTCCTGAAGGAACAAATGGTTTGAGTTCACCAATTCCTTTTCCAACACTTCCTCAAAAAAGTTCCCCTGAAAGAGATCTATACTACGCGTAAACTTCTCTTCTTGAATTTGTCGATATGCATTAGATTTGAATCACAACCTCAGCTTTTTTTTATGTGGTTGTACCAGTCTATGCTGGTGCTTGTTCGGTTCTTGTCAAGGACTTTTCTTGGATTTATATACTGAGTTCCAGGTGGAACATTCCACCATGAACCCATGGTTGCAAAAACTGTAACTGAATGCTGTAGCCCCATTTTGATCTGAAATACAGTAGCCTTTTTTGGTTCCGTATTTGAAGTTGACAATACTTCTCTGCATTGTTTTCTTGTATGCGATCATGCTATTGAAATAGAACTTCATATACAATATGGTTATGTCACAAATGTAATTTTCTTCTATCATTTTTCTTTCAGGTCAGCAAGATCTCTTTCAAGCAGCCATACTCCCACAGTAGGATCCTTTTTAGCACAAAGAACGACTCCTCCATCGTTTTCGATTAGGAATTCAATTGAAGAGCCATTGCTTGGTGAAGATGTAGCCACACAATCTGCACCGAATTTGAACACCAAAACCATGCTATGTGTGGTTAGGATATATACCAATCTTTTGCAGTTATGTTTTGTGAACTCTACACTAAATATGACATTCTATTATAGTCACAGACAATTTTTTATTTCAGGTATCTGTAGTCACATTCCTTGGAACACTTAATCTTCACCATTCAGCAAACAGCAGGCTTGACAGGGTGTTTGAAAATAAAAGTCAAGGAATTTTCATTCAATTAGGAAGAAAGATTTTGCAGGTATCCCAAATTGAAGTTTAGTTTCATTCAAGAAATCCTAGGTAGCGTTAATATCTTGGGGGAAAAAAAAAGAGATGGAGACAATAGGGGACATGTCTCTATCTTTGTCTCTTCAACCAAACATGTTTCCGCCATTTCTATCTTTCGATGCTAATTAAACAAACGCACTAGTGAATTAAATTGTCGATCATTGTGGGAAAAATGGTGATTTCCTGTCTTTCTTTTACAGATTCCTCCAAAGTAAATTTCCCCTTTTTCCCTACTATTATTTAAGTTGGTCATCCAGCTTTCTGCTTCTTGTGCATTAGAGATGATTCAATTAAATGTAGGATAACTCATGAGATAGAGGATAGTATATATGCAAGATGGTAAAACATAATACTGGACTTAGTCACTGGCTTTCATATGCTGCTCAACTATAGACAACTTTTTCTAAAAAATCCCTTTTAAATTTCTTTTGATATTTTCTTATGTTGTTTTTCTTAAAACGGATTTCAGACAAGTAGCATAATGTCACATGAAAACGATATTGATGGAAATGTAATTGGAACGTTCCTTGGTTGGTCGATGGCAGCTATTTACATGGGTGGACGGCTTCCTCAAATCTGCCTAAATGTAAGATAATCTTCCCAATATACCAGTATTATCAGCATTCAGTAATTCGTGCATGTTTTTTTCTATTCAATGCCACAAGGTTATCTTCATTTCAGAAGACTGCACAGGAGATGGTAGATATAACATGTTAACCTGTTTGAGAACGCGGGCATGGCTGTGGTTGCACCCGCGTTCACTAACCAAAAGCATCAATTTAGCAGAACTATGACAGAAATACTCATCCCCTCCACCTCTTTATTTTCCTGGAATATTTGCACAGTCTGTGGTGTATTGTTACTTCCTCTAGATCTAATTTTAACTAGCAATGCTTGTCTTCTAAATTTCTACAACTAAATTCAACTTTCGTGGTTTATCAATTTTGCAGATCAAGAGGGGCAAGGTTGAGGTAAAGCATATTGACCTATAACTTCAGTGTTCTTCCATAAAAGCTGATATATGTTCCACAGCATAATTATATGTAGTCACTATATCTTCAACAGTTTCTCCTACCCAAAATGTTGTGCTAAATTTCTTCTATGCTACTCAGGGGCTTAATCCATTAATGTTCGTCTTTGCTTTGGTTGGAAATATCACATATGTAGCAAGGTGCATACAATCCCCCCCGCCCCACCACCATCTTTGATTTCATTCTTGTCTCTGCTTTTCTATTCTCTAATTTTGGGTCAGGTATTTATTACGTTTTCAATAGCATACTAGTCGATAGCTTGGCATGGTCAAAGATCAGAGCAAACCTACCATGGCTGGTGGACGCAGGAGGTTGTGTGCTGCTTGACACTTGTGTATCCTTGTTAACTCACAGTAAAATTCTTAGGAAAGACTGTGAATTCCACTTGGCTTATGTGTTTCCATATTTGATTGTCAACCTGGATAAGATGAGCCCTGTTGTCTTCCATTTTTTTGTCGAACCCTAATGTCTTGACTAGATACTGCTTCAATTCGTCTACTTTCGCTACCGGAGGCGCCAAGTAGTGGAGGACAAGTTACAAAGCTCCAATGGAGCTTAGATAGTAATGAAACATGTTGACTAAGGCATCTCCTCTCCTGGATCTTCCATTGTTTCTGTCTATGCTAATATTGTTTATTCATTGGAGCTTTTTTTTTTTATTGGTTTAGGCATTGTAATGGATCCATGGCATCTCAACATTCATAGCCTCCCATCAAACTTGATCAGGCATAAGCCTTGCTGCAAATGGCCATCTTGCGGTGATAATAACTCTTCATTTGGATTTTGTTGGGTGAGCTAAGCGATAGAAGTTCTGATTGTTATTTACCGTTTGGACTTCCATGGCAGAAGACCACCTTGTATTTCTCCTCCAATCTGGTTCATTCCTTCGTTTTTTAGCTGTCAGAAAATGGATGGGAACTGACTCGATGAGCTCCAACTCATTTTCTTTCTTCCACCCCGTTTTTCATTCAATTATGAGTTGCGTGAATTTCATCGTACTTATTAAACATCGTCCGGTAGTTTAACCTGCCGACTCTAAACTAGTTTTAAGTTGTCTTTTCTTTCAAATATAGACACGTCCACTTATGTCCTAGGCAACAGCAAGGCCGCCTTTACTACAAATCTCCATTCAAATTTCATGGAGTCTCCATTTCCCTACTTGCAAAAAGATTCTTATACAACATGGCTCGCCATCTTTCCCTTCCTTAATTCCACTGCCTCTAGATCATCGCTTACGATGCCTTTAGCACCACATCTCTACAAATGATCCATCAAGGTACTTGCCCTCAAATGTTTATTACCTCTATGGTTTGCTATATTTGATTGATCATTGATCCTTTCAAAATAATCAATGTTCCATCTAGAATCGTAAAGGGATTCTCGGACCCTTTTGTGTATCAAAACTAACTACTTTCTGATCTGTCAAGTAAATCATTCACAACCAGACATGAGTATATTTATCTATTGAAAGTGAGGTTCTGGAGCATGTCTCAGAGGATAGAAGTTTGATGAGTTAAGGTTTTGTTTGGTAACGCGGTGCAAACTGTATGATTTTCTGTGATTTTTTTACCTCTATTGCTCATATATATATAGTGCATGTTTTATGGCGACATGTAGAAATTAATATTCGTGCAATATCTATATATTAGTGGATGAGGAGCGTGACTTAACATAAAATGGCTAAAAATCATTGTAGTTTGAATTTTCCTGCACAATTCAATAGAATATTATTTACAAGTATAGAAATCATTGCCTACATAAACTCACTTAAATTCGTAGGCTATAAGATGTTCGTCTGCTGCATTAAGGGTTGGAAGCTTTACTTTTTGTGGCTCACCAGAATAAGAACTGATCTGAGGACGGAAAACTATGTATGTACCATCATTAGGGTTGTTTTGCAGCCTGTACAAATGTTGCCCAGCAGCATAGGCTCCAAGAAGTTGGTATGATCTCTCTGATTGATACATTGCCAAACATAGATCATCTCCACCTACAAAATCAACCTTTTCAATTACGCTGGAATCGTGAACTGAAGCAATCTTCTGTTCATCACACGTAAGTAATATATACTTACAAGCAGCTAGCTCAATCTGAGTGAGGTAAATAAAATCAAGGGCTGCAGAAATCTCCTGCTCAAACTGATGAAAAGGTCCACTCTCAAAATCCATCCTTTTCAGCTTACACAGTCCCTCTCCCAACTCCATCATTGCTCCTTTATGATTCTACACACGCCATTAATTTAAAGCCACTACAAATCGATAAGCAAACAACAATAAAGAAACAAACAAACCTGGTTGAAGAGGTGATGGAATCCAACAGCACACTGAAGAATCCCATGGAAAAGAGTCCTAGTGGGCTCTTCTGCTTTAATCCACAAAGCTTCAAGAACATCATGGCACTTGTAGTATTCCCTCTTGTTGAAAAGGGCAGCTGCTTCTTCAAAGCTACAACTCTCCTCACCATCATCTTCCACGCTGTAATATCTATAAGATATGCGAAAGGAAGTGGAATATTTTCTAGTAGTGTCTTGTTTAAATATCGAAGAGACTAGAGGATGATGAGCTCTCTTAGACAAAGATGAAAAGTTGATTGATGATTTGCTGTGGATCGATGAAAGGACATAGGAACTTGGTAAAATGGATAATGATGATGAGATGGGGAGAAACTTGAGAATTGTTGCCATTCTCGTTGAGATGTTTCTGTGGTGTGGAAATGTCTTCCCAAGTTTTCTAGGCGGGATTGTTCTTGTGGTGGAGGCTTTAGAACGGGGGGAGGAGGATAATAATAATAATAATAATAACATCAATAATAATAACAAAAACATGCCTTTGAAAGTTCTAGGAATAGATTTTTTTGAATTTTAACCTTAATTTTTATTACACGAATTTATTTTAGTGAATATTTGATGTTGAAACCATAATTGTTAAATTTGATTTAGTATAACAAATTAATCTGAGTTTAATATAAATTAAATTAGATTTTTAGTTCAATCAGATATAATAAAAATCAATTAATTTATTTAAATTTTTAGTAATTTGATTGATTCAGCCATCCCAATCAAAAAAATGATGAGAAGTTAATTAAATTATTCAACAAGTTAATCCAATAATTTAGTATTAATATGTTTTTTCGTGTCTATCTTAATTTGAATTTGAAGAAGAGTATCTTTAAGATATTTAAAAAAAATAAAAAAGCTAATATTTTAAATTAAAAGTATAATCGTTTTATCCACTTCAATTTCTTAACCATTTTCTATCAACTTTAATTAATCAAAGTTAATGCGTGCTTAAAAGAGAAGGACGAGATAGAAAATTACAGAAACCAAATTTATTTGCCGAGTGGCTTAAAGCCACGTGTCCCAATTGCCTTCATTTTGAAAAACGCTGTTTTATTCGTTGTTGGAACCACGTGTCTTGGCCTCCTTAGTCCTTGACGGCCAATCAATGTCCTCCAATACAAATCCCTTGATCCACCTGATAAAACCCTAACAGCTCTGTTCGTCACTCATCAAGACACTACGTCAAATCCGATTTAGACCCGATTCTGGGATCGATAAAAAAATAACATATATTATATGTAAATTTATAGGTTATTCAGTTAATTGTTTTTATTAAAACAATAAAGTTTTTTTATTTTTTAATGTTGAATCCAATTTGCTTAAATGAATCTAATAAAAAAATCGGTTAAATCAATTAAATCTTGTTTGTTCAATATTTTATCTGGTTTAATTAAAAATTTATCTTAGTCAGTTATTTTTATTAAAATAATAGCGCTATATTGTCAATTTAAATTTTATTAACTTAATATTTCATCTGATTCAATTAAAAATTCTTTTCAGATTACTTTTTAAGTCAACCTATCGGTCAGACCGAGTTTTACGAACATCATTATTAGCTAAAACACTCACTTAATCACCTGCTAATCCTCCCCTGTAAAAATCCCAACATCCATAACGAAATTCATTTCCCACGAAAATCACATGTAACTAACTGCGCCAATGCAAATCCCTTCTTCACTATCCCTCTTCCGCCATCGCACTCCCACCTTCTTCCGCCACCACCCTCTCCTTATCACCGCATCCAGACACCACCAAAACCAACCCAATGTCTCCCGCAAACAACCACCAAGCAAAAACCTCCTCAAAGCCAAAAAAAACCTAACTTCCAAAAAAGACTTCTCCAATCTCTCTCCGATCCTCTCCCCTGACCACACCCCTACCAACCTCTCCGATTCTCAAGCCATCGGCACCGTCGCCGCTTCCCAAGCGAACTTCATGCGCGTGATTGTCACCGCCGAACCTGAGAAGATAGAAGATTCTAGTAGTAGTAGTAGTAAAGTTGGAACTGAATTGCTATGCGTGGTTCGGGCGGTGTTGAAGAAGATAAAACGGAGAGTCTTGGTTGGTGATAAGGTGGTGGTTGGGTCAATTGATTGGGTAGATAGGAGAGGAATGATTGAGAATGTTTTTCAACGGAGTTCGGATATTTTAGACCCGCCGGTAGCGAATGTGGATCGGTTGTTGGTTCTTTTTTCGGTTGAGCAACCACAGTTGGAATCATTTGTGTTGACTAGGTTTTTGATTGAGGCCGAATCTACTGGGATTCCGATTACTCTCGCGTTGAATAAAGCAGAACTTGTTGATCAACAGGTTAATTGTTGTTAGTGCTTATGCTTGTTTTTTTCATTTCAATGGTTTTTTTTTTTCGAAATGTGGTTGGCTTAGTTGAATTGTGGAATGTGAATTTAGTTTGGCAACGGGTGATTTGATGATTTTGGGTCTGTTCATTGTTTTGGAATGCTGTTGGTGTTGGGTTGTTGATGGTTCTTTAGTTGGTGTTTGACTGAATTGTGGAGAGTGGATTTGGTTTGGTTTTTGTTGATGCTGGATTTGTTTGGTTTTATTGGAATGTGGTAGATGTTGTGTTGTTATATAGCATTTGGTTACTATCTCGATACAGAATAGATGGGGAAAATTACCTTGAAACTCTTTTATGTTTTCGTCACCGTCCCTCCAGCTAAACACGTTCTTGTTTCTTTTGTATTTTGGCTGGTTTAATTGCTTTTGTTAAATGTGAAATTTGAATTTTGTGATTTATTTTGGAATATGGTGAATTTGTTAGTGATTATTTCAGGTTGTTGGCTTTAATGGTTTGTGATTTTCTTTTCTTTTTTTCGGGGATTTGTGCAGGTGTTGAGTGATTGGGATACTAGATTGAGAAGTTGGGGTTATGAGCCTCTCTTTTGTAGTGTTGATTCGAAAATGGGGCTTGATAGTTTGGCTTCTGTTTTGAGAGATCAAACGACAGTGATTGTGGGTCCAAGTGGAGTTGGGAAATCTAGCTTGATTAATGCTTTGAGGAATAAACCCAATTCCCAAGTTGAAGTAGATAATTGGTTTGACCCTGTAGGTTTGTCTGATCTTTCAGCGATCATTTCTTCTTCTTTGTGAGAAATGCTCATGTGTTTGATGACTGTGTATTGTACGTGTGGTTTTACTAGATAATGGGTAGCAAGTGGTTTGAAGATCAGCGCGTCGGTAAAGTTTCAACGAGAAGTGGTAGAGGGAAGCACACTACACGTAACGTCTCTTTGCTTCCACTTGGTGGAGGTGGTTATCTCGCTGATACTCCTGGGTTTAGCCAACCTAGTTTGTTGAAAGTAACAAAGCAATCTCTTGCCCAGTATTTTCCGGAGGTTTGAGTTGTTGCCTTTTGATTGTCTATGTTAGATGGTTTACTTGGGTTCTGTTCATTGAATTGTTACTTTGTTCACACCTGGTTTCTTTGTTTATGGTGTTTGTTGCAGATAAGGAAAATGCTTGGTGACAATGAACAGGCTAAATGTGCATTCAATGATTGCTTGCATGTTGGCGAACCTGGGTGCATAGTAAAAGGGGATTGGGAAAGGTATCCCTTGTATTTCCAGCTTCTTGATGAGATCAGAATCAGGGAAGAATTTCAGTTAAGGACATTTGGAACCAAGAGGGAAGATGACGTAAGGTATATTAAATTAAATAGTTAAGGATTAAGTGGACCTTGTATGTAATGCATGCTTAGTTTGCTAAATGCATTGAAAAATCTGCTATTGTGCATGTTGTTAGTAACAAGATCGTAACTTATGTACAGCAATATGAGGGTAGGAAAATAGCTGGTTTAGTATCTTTTGCTGCTTGAACATGAATGCTTGTAGAGAAAATCATGACTATGGGAATCACTGAGATAGATAATAGAAACCGCATCTGCTACAGGTCTCACAAAAAAAATATCGCACCATCGGATCGCTCGAAAAAAATCAAATCTTTATTTTGTTTTTGTCCAACTAGTTTCTGAGACTAGGAATTTCTATTATTCTAAAGATGTAACAGAAAAATCTTCTGTATTCTTCTCATGTTTCATTTGTACCTTTTCATTCTCCAAGGATTTTTCCTTGGATTATGATTAGCATTAGATGTACTAAGACAATTCATCTAATTTGCAAACGGCATAACCTTGCTATATGTGAAAAGTAAGAAATTCTAATTTAAAAGCTTCTCGCTTTGCTTAAATTAGTTTATTATTGAGAAGCAAAATGTTGGAGCAAGAATTTCGCAAAATCTTTGGTTACAATGAATGCCTACCGGTTGTTGATAACCTTATTTACTACTCTACTTTGCTCTCTCTAGATTTGACATCATTGTTACTTTGGGCTTAACTTCCATTATTCTGGCTCGGGTTGCAGTCAGAACAACCTACTTTTGCCAATATTGTTGGTCTCATTTTCTGAATTCTGAGTGTCACCATTCACAGGTACAAGGTTGGAGACATGGGTGTCAAGCAAGCAGAGCCACGTTTGGAGCCCAAGAAGCATAGAAGACAGTCTCGCAAAAGGATTAACCAATCAATACTAGATGAGTTGAATGAACTTGATGATGACGAAGATTTGTTGGATGATGAAAACGATCCTATCTTGAGGGCACTCAAGAATGAAAATCTTTAGCAAGTTAACTGTGGGCAAGCATAGCTGCACTGTAAATAACTAGCTTGTACCCCTTCCTCATCACAACTGCAGATCAGAATTCAGAGACCAAACAGATCTGCTGGCTCGTGTCTTCATTGAAAGCCAATCCATTTTGTGGCTTTAATCAATTCTCATCTCTAATTACTGGCAATACCCGAGTCATATTTGATGCCAAATTTTCCTTCCAGATCTCCTTCTTTTGTCACGACGTGCTGCATGTATCTCCAGTAAGAATTGTGCTAAAGACCAATTTTTGAAGCCTCAAGATCAGAGCACAGCAAGCAACAACGCTGTACCAGGAAACTAGAGTGGCACAGATCCAAGAAGCAAGAGCTTATAAGTGGATTTAATTATACTTGCCCAATGGAAAATGGCACACTCTATTACTATTTAATGAAATGAGTTCTACAGATTATAACTTTAATTGATTTGATGTGATTTAATTTTTATAAAATAATTAAGTTTTTAATATATCATTTTATTAAAAAAATTTATCCTAATTAATATAATTGTCCAAGCAAGTCTTAATTCAAAAATGACAACAATAGAGTGAATTTATTTTTGGATGGTGTGTGTGATTCATTTCGGTTATTATTAATGTTTTTTTTTTTAATATCACTAAATTTATCTTATCAAGATTTTGTTTTTGTAGCACTTGAGGTATTGTCATTGAGGGTGCCAGCCTCTAGAATTTCATTTTTTTTTTTCTTTTCTTTTACGCTTCAGTTATTGTGTATTTTTTTTAAATATCACCATGGTATTTCTCTTTTTTCACATGTGCTAGTTTCTGATTTATTTTGGTTAAATGTGCTAGTTTTTTTTTTATATATATAAAAATCAGCTTAAATGGTGTATTTTGCATTGCATGGTAAGTATTAAGAGATGGCCTATCCATTTGATTGATTTGATGACTGATTTGGTATAATCAAGGGTCGGTGTCTAAGGATGTCTGAATTAAAATTAGATGGCACAATGGGACAGAAAACTGCCACAAAGTGTAAAGCACACAAATTCCCACTTCAATAACATCCCAT
>Ga0307515_10010139_pt1 | contig 18092 bp, 10 predicted proteins | sample 17_EM_MG_FD_194513 | JGI IMG/M metagenome (GOLD analysis project Ga0307515, IMG submission 194513) | Populus trichocarpa ectomycorrhiza microbial communities from riparian zone in the Pacific Northwest, United States - 17_EM | ecosystem: Host-associated > Plants > Roots > Unclassified | place... | reverse complement strand
ATTTCCTATCAAGCGGGCAAGCAAGCAAGCAAGCTGGGCCTTATTTAGCTTGCTTGCTTGCCCAAATCGGGCCTTTCAGCTTGCTGGCTTGCTTGTTACCAACTCTGGATATAGCTTTATATTCTTATTTGTCTACTCTACTGGGTTATCTATAATTTCTTCCGCAAAGAAATAACTGAATAGAGCGAAAGGATTGTATAGATTAAAGCCGGGTGGGAGGTTTGGCTTGCCATAAACTTCGAAATCGTCTGTTATGAGAGGCGTGAAATTGGGCAGCGGCCAGGGCTCTAGCGGTGGTTTTTTACAATCCGATTTAGTTAAATGTTATGATGAGTCAGTTGAACAAGGTCTACATCATTGGAAGTACAATTTGGAAGGCATGGCTGATAGTCTATTGATTAAATCTATACAGACAGTACGCGTTGTTTGGATTCTGGTGTTCTGCACTCCGTGGACGCCAGCGGGTTAAGGGATAAAGTGTATCAATTTAAGGGTTTATTATAGGCATCTAGGATTAAGATGATAATAGAAATATCAAGGCTTTAAATTAAAGATAATATAGTAGACGGGCCAGGTTTGTAACTGTTCATCGGACGATTAGGAATAAGAACTCTGTCTTATTGCAAGGGGGTCTAGGGCCTCATTATATACACGAGATAGGTGGCGAAAGGCTGACGACGAGGCTGACGACGATAATTCGTAATCGCTAGTCGGTCGACAGATTGATTGAGGGGGTTCATCCCCCACCCTGAATCGAATAGTATGCCTTTTGGCTCGTTGGCGTTGTGGAGGAACGCTGGAGCTTTAGGTCGCCACAGAAATCCCATCAATTAGGCGCTTCGACGGCCACGATCCATAACGCAGTAGAGAGAAGTCTTCTGCAGCAAGAATGGGATATAGACGAGTTCGTATGTGAGAGAGCATGTAGACAGAGATATGCTAATATAAAGCCTCACTCTCTAGATGTCATGAAATTGTCCAAAAAGCCGCTGATGGATGTACCATCTAATCGTAGGAAATCGCCCCTCGAGCGCCAAAAGCCCATCTATATATCCCTTTATGCCCACATGCCCGCACCCAACACTCCATCCTGCCCTATTTCTCCCCCACCTGGCCCACCACCGGCGCCTCGCCTGCCTCGTCAGCCTTCCCAGCCTGCTTCTTCCTCCCTCCAAACCCCCACCCCCTCCTCTCCTCATAACCCTCCCTAAAGCACAGCCCAGGATGAAACGCATTCAGCGCCAGCACGGCCGCGCCGACGATCGCGCCCTCGAGCCCAATGAAGTACCTCTGCGTTTTAATCAAATGCCCATTCCAGCCCTCACTCAGCTCAGCCACACGGTACACGCTCCGCGTAAAAATACACAGCGTCGCGAACGCCAGCGCGACCAGGAAGCCCTTGAAGGCCCAGCTGGCCCTCAGCCGCGCGTGCGTCGGGTCCAGCGCGTGCTCCTTGCCCAGCTCGCGCACGCGCCGCGTCGTGCGGATCGCGAAGTCGGTTGCGAGGCAGATGAAGATGAACAGCGTGACCACCTGCACCGACAGCCCCGCGACCATGATGTTGTCGCCGACGACGGGGTTTTTGTCTTGGTGCGAGGCGGCTGAGGCGATGCCGCCGCCGGCGGCTTGCAGCAATAGGGAGAGGAAGTCGCAGGGGATGAAGATGCGCGGGTAGGAGAGCGGCTTGATGCGTGAGTTTTCGGGGCCGAAGGTGATCACGATGCGGGATAGGCAGAGGTAGATACCGGCAGCGAGGAAGGCGGGCGCGATGGTGAGGCAGACAATTTGCATCAGGAAGCCGTTCTGTGCGGTGGGTTAATTGAGGGAGGCGATAAGAGGGCGGCTTGGAAGGAGGGTTGGGGATGCGATGACAGAGGAGTAGTGCAGTAAGTGACGTTATACTAACTTCGCTGAAGGGACTGTAGTAGCTCATGATCCTGCCTACGTATCCTATCACTTCCAGCGCGCAGCCGCTCACCATGGCGATTGTGAAACCGAGGAAGCGTTTGGACAGAACGGCCTGGACTAGGAAGAGGGACGTGGACAGGCCGAAGATGGCAAGGAAGAGGCTATTGGCTGCTAGTGACGGCCGATATGCCCAGTATGAAAGACTGAGAGGACACGTCTCGAGCGTGCAATGCTCGCGGAAATTCTTGTCCGCATTGTAGCTGCGCTCTATAAGTGCGTACGCGATTGATGCCATTTTGGGCACCAAGTCTCTAAATGTCGCCACGGAAAAATTGCTAGGAAATTTTGAAAATATCTGATGGAAGGATGGATATGTGCCGTCGTATATACTTACGGCGATTTATTTATAAACGGAAAGGCGGGAAGAGGCTGAAGGAATATTAAGGGAAAGAAACTGAGCCTCCACTACAAGGAAAGAAAGCGTGGCAACAAGGGGGATTCTACTGCTGGATACAGTGGGAAAACCAAAGCTGAAGTTGAAAAGCTGAAACGGACGGCAAGGTTGGTCTTTCAGGGTGGCCTCCATCGTGTCAGACGTGTGGGGAGTCATGATATAAGGCAACATCGCTTAGAACGGACATGTCGAAACGAAGCACCATACGCTGCGCCAAGACGCTTCCAGCCAAAGTCTGCGGAAAGACAACTACCCGAGGCATGCAACACTGGCGCTACGAGCCGCTCACATCAACCCCATTGCCCTCATTGGTTGGGATAGGAGTGTGATGGAAGAAAGATAGGGGCGATGAAGGAAATAGGATCTAAATACGAACCACCCTGGAATCGTGCAACATCGGTCTTTTAACGTTGCCCGGTTTTCCGAACCTCTTGTTCGGCTTCCTGTAGGATTCTTCCGCCGGTGAAGAAAGGCGGACTAACGGCCCAATTGTGTTTCACAGTGCGAATCCCTCACATTAACACGAAGACAAGGCAAAAAGCCTTGCGAAGGAATAGATACCTATGAAAAATCATGCATCAAAATGGATTCCTTCCTTACGATACTTTGCTTTCCTTGTCAAAATCTTCAAAGAACTTTTTCTTGCATTCCATAATACAGTCCTATACCCTATGACCCAAATTGAAGTTCTATGCAGCACATCTTCAACCACGCAATCACTGAGTCTTCTTCAAGCCCTTCTTGTCCGCCGCCTCGCTGTAGAGCCAAATCGCGACAAATGCAATCCATCCCGCAACCGTGACCCAGATACCTGCAATCCATACCCACGCACCACTAATCTTCCAACTCCTGGGCCACTCGTCGTGCGCGAAGTGCCTCACGGTGACTTCCCGCTTCTCATCCACTGTGGTGAGGAATGGACGTTTGTAGTTGACGCGAAAGTTGAAGATACCGTGTTGGTCAGGCAGGGTAAAAGATGTGCCGAAGATGGTGCTGTTGGCGGTATAGCCAACGGGTTCGAGGTTGAGACGGTGGAAAGGAGAGAGCATAGTGAATTCTAGTTGGACCTTGTCGCCCTTTGGAGGCGTGAAGGGGTGGAGGTGATCAATTTCATATTCTGAGATCTCGATGGTGAAGGACTATTGTTGCCTGTCAGTAAGTTCTGGATATTGCGTAAGAGATGGGACAACATACCACATCGTTCTTAATGCGATAGATCTTGGGGTTCTGCTCTGACACGCTAACCAAGCTCCCATTCGCTACTTTTTTGATATTGCCTTCATCCAAATAATGCTGAAATTTCCCAACTTTAAGCACACCCAACTCCTTGAAAGCCCAACCTGACAGTTTCTTGGCGAACTCCTTGTTCGCAGTCTTGGCTTGTTTCCCTGCAGAGCTAACTTTGGCATTAAACCATTCATTCTGCAGCATCTCCATGGATCCGAGAACTGTAAGTCGCGCAGAGTTGCGGGCTTGCATGGCGGAGACGAGCGAAAGCTGCTCACCAACAGCAAACGGATCCTCTACGACATCACCCTCGTCCTTCGGGTTGTAGCTGTAAGCGGTGCTAGGGGCGCGGAGGATAGGCACCAGGAGTGGACCGGCATTTCCAAGGGTTTGTCCCACTGCGCGAGGCACGGCAATTGTGCCCTCTCCAGCAAAGTAGTTTCTCAGGTCTGACCGAATGGATTTCGGAGGAGATACGAGCAGCACATCATGCTTCTCGGGAGCGGAGGCACTGTCATAATTGAAGTGGTCAACAACCAAGGCGTTACGGTCGCTAGGGAGGTGGATGTCAAGCTCCAAGAGCAGGGAGATGATAGCGCTTGGAGTCGGGTGATCGGCAGATAGAGTTAGGAGGATGTTTCCGTCCTTCTTCAGAAAATCGAGGAGAATATTTGGTGTCAAAGATGGCCCGAAGCCTTTTGATTTAGGGGGAAAGAGGATGAGGTTGTCGTAAGCCCGCTCGCCGTGCTTGAAAACGGAGAGCTTTTCATTCTTTGGTGATTCGAATGTTAGGTGGAATCCTCGAGCTGCAGGAATGTAATATTAGTAATCTTCATATCTAAATATTCTTTATTGCGAGGCTGGGTGTTGGTGATTGAAGCTGCCCACATTGAAGGTCTTTCCAGAATTCTGAATACTTGTCCTTCTCAGCCAATTCCTCGAGTACAACCAGTAACCGGTTTCCGCTGGAGCTTAACGCCTGCACCACTCCCAGCAGTGCTAGTAGAAGAAAAGAAAATAGCCAGCGCATGTTGGAGGCTGCCGTGAACAATTGTCGCCAGCTGCTAAAGGAGGCTCTTGAAGGAGACGTATGCTTTTGCCAAGAGTTGGTTGCCGGAGAATCGCGTCTTCCGGCGTCTGAAGACAGTCAATCTCGAGTGAACCCACCACTGCAAAGACAGCTCGAGGGAGCTTCGATTCGGCCGCGTATCACGTCAATTGCTTCCAGGCTGTCAGCAAGCGCCGAAAATTTTACCATAATCTCCTCCACGAATCGGCATTTCCCCGTCATTCAGCATGTCGTCCGCTCCATACTTCTTCCGCCAGCCAATCCGCTATATGCGGTGGGCTTCCCATGAGAAACCCGCCATCTTCTATTCGATCGTTATCGGCTCAATGGGGCCTGTCACAATATTGGCTGCGCCACCGATTCGAAGATACTTTGGAGACGGACCAAGGCCGAAGATCCCACTGACATACCCGAGTATGTTCCCCCTCATTATCCCTCTTCCGGAGCCCCACGAAAGACATCCTGAAGGTAACTTACTATTTTTTTGCAGTACCTAAAGGTCCGCGGCAGATACCTGAGGGGTACGATGACTAGTTTGGAGGTTCTGTAAAGGCGAGGTCGAAATCAGAAGCACCGAGATAGAGGAGTTTGGGTCAGAAGTTAGTGCACTTCTTATAACTATTGTACAAAATTACCATTAGAGGCACCAGCTCTCCGTCTTTGAGCTGGTTTAAATGTATGCAAACCCCACCAAGCAATTAGCTCCAGAAACGCCAGAACCTCAGCCCATGTGTTTAGAAGCCTTGGGTGTTCAAACAGCCATGAAATAAAAGAGTTGCGCAGACTCTACTTTTACTAGGGACAGCATTCCATCCCCTCATTTAGGATAGATGCTACCTCGTAAGTGCCTTCAGCCTTCGTCGGTTTCTCCTCATGCTCCCCTCATGCGCTTAGTAGGCCCGCTTAAGTCCTCGTAGTCCGGGTCCGAGTCCAATTCCACTTCCACTTCCTCCTCATCTGTTTCTTCTGCATCTCTCGCACGCTTGGACGCGACCCTGGTGATTTTGGTATCTCCAATCCACGGGTAATCGCCCTTTTCAATCTTCACACTGGTAAGATATGTCGGCTCGTACTTGTGAGTGTCGAGCTGGCTGTCAGTCTCCATGATTCCACTCTGGGCAACACATTGCCTGATGCACTCTTTGATCTCCAGCAGGTGATTCTCAATGACGTTTTGCCCCTTCTTGGTCATGGCAAAGCGCGCGTGAAATCCATTCATGATAAGCTTATTCATGTACTTGTCACCACCTGCCGCCAACTGTTTGTACAGCGCATACCCACCACCCTTCCCTAAATAGCCGCGACCAGCGATGATGGCCTGTGCAAACCAGTGGCGGAAGAAGGACAGCGAAATCCAAATCATGACATCGTTGGCGTAATTCTCGCGGCGTATCTGGCTCGGCTCCGTCCGCTCAATACCGGATGGATATATCGCTGCGACCTTCATCTCCACCAACTTGCAGCGCTCCCGCAGCTGTTCGTGGTGCTTCTCGCATACCTTCCTGACTTCAGTGGGCATATGCCGCTTAATCTCGTCGCCGAGCCCGTTCCACTGCCCGACGAGATGGATGACGGACTCCTTGAAGATCAGCTCGGACTTGATGCGATACGCCAGATCGACCCAGGCATCTGGCTTTGATGCAATCGAGCGGAACAGCACCTGGCCTTGCTTGAACAGCGCGATGTCAATGGATTTTGCAACGACGGCCATTGAGCCGAGGTATTCGGCGACTTCGATTAGTCCGACGGCGTCTTCGAGTGCGGTTGCAATGGTGACGTCGTTGATAATCATGTCGTTGCCGTAGTAGGCACCGAAGATGTTCTCGTAGTGCTCGAAGAGCTTCAGAGGGACTTTCCCATTCTCGTTTAGTGGGAGCATCGGGCCGTAGGCTGGGTTCACCATCACGCGGGCCATGGAATCGAGCTCCTAATGGCGGTTAGTGAAAGATATCTTTAGGGATTCGTGGGATATACTCGCCATTAGGCATAGTTTTCCGGCGTTCCCGCCGGCCGGGGGAAGTTCGTGCAGCTCGATTCGGAATCGTGTCGTGACGCCTTGCGATTTAGCGCGGGTAGAGAGGCGTGCTGCGTTTTCTTGCGTCAAGAGGCGTTTGAAGAGTGTCGAGTAGCGGCAGAGAACGCTGGAATGAAATCGGTGCTCGCGGTCGTGTGCGAGAGCGACTTCGACATCTTCGGGTTGCTCCATGATGTTGAAGTGTGAAATGTTGACGGGGTTCGGGAGGAATAAGGCGGGATATTGATGAAGGGGAATTGTTTGCTTATGCTAGGACCAAGTGAGCGAAGGGAGTCACGTCACCGTGTAGGAATGTGAATGGTCAGGCAGGTCTCCATGGTGAAGTTGGCTGGAGGGATAATGTGTGAATGGGAGAGCAGGAGTTTAAGGAATAGTCTTAATATAATGTTGAGAAGGCTGGAAATTTAATAACCTTGAAGGTATGTAAGAGAGTCTATTATATGGACTTCAGTAGAGCTTTGCTGTATCTGTTGAAGCTGTGGTCTTGTCAATGAGGTTCGGAGAGTACGGCCCTAGGGCAAATGAGAGCTAAACAGAGTAAAAATTCCTGATTGCTAAAGAATATTAAACGATTCTAGCGTGCACTTCCGGAGATGATGAAATCTTCAATCCTCTCCTTAGATAGCTCCATTTTCGTATTGAGAGAACCTCGAAAGGGATAATCTAAAGCGAAATCTATGCAGTTATTAAAGCAGCAAGATGATGCTACGAATTTTCTACTAGTCCTTCGGATAACCTTCTAATATATAAAATAAACTTTTCCATGGTGTTGCTACCTTCGTATTTGTCTATCATTTTGTGATTACAGTTAAATCCCTTTAATACGATACCGTTTGTTCGGCCGAACTTATCGTAATACCAATGGTATTGTTATATAAAGAGTCACATGTACGGTGAATAAGCAGGAAAAACGGAGATTTAATACTAAAAAAGGCTTAAGATTCTACCTCACGGGCCAAATAGGGCTCTTTCCTATACAAATTCTCCACTGGTTATACCGATATTGGTGGTAGGTGCTTAACGATATTGTCAAAAGTCGGATTATCGTAATATTACACCAAAAAAGGGTTGATCAAGGGGTGTAGATCGTAATGTAGAGGATATCGTTATATACGGAGTTACCCCATATCGTATTAAGGAGTAAGTGGTCCGTGCGCGAACAACAGTTTCAAAACAGTGCGTGAACCTATAGATTCCATCAATTAATTACCTACTACAATGCAAAATACGGTTCTGTAGGAAGGACAAGTGCTAGCAGCCCTATATCGAGCGACTTGACTCCCAAAATTAGGCGTGTATATCAAATTACTATAGATCAAAAGCTTAATATTCAGAACGGGCGTTAAATTCAGCACGATTGATTGGCTAGTTCTTATCGATAACCATTGGACGCGAATTGACGGGTCAAGGGATACCAAAGTATCACCAATTCCACACTAAGATTAGCGTTCCAAGCCACATGCCAACCTCTCACCAGCCAATAGAATCAATAGGATCGAGGCTCCGTGACCATACGCGTACTTTTGATTCTAGTGTTTGCGCACGGTCCAAATCTCGTAGGACCTGACCGTTGAAGGGATATTTTTAGATATTCGGCCGGGATGCTATTAAATACTGCTACGGATTTAGTGCGTCGATATCAGTTGAAAGCATTCAAGATCATGAAGCAGTCTATTAATACAAATTTAGGTAGGATGGTATTTGAATAGCATTGTAAGGATAATATTCCTGCGATCTTGAGTCTCTCGCACCTCAAACGAGAAAACGCCAACCTAGGAAGCTATAGTGTTCAACGAAAATAACATATATGTTATATCTATTACAGTCGGTGATATTGAGCGTAGTTCCCACAACACAGATGGCGAAGATCTAATATAATCGCCTTCTTAGGACACCAGAGTGTCTAAATGATACAAAATGAAACCAAAACACCAATAACACCGTGCTTCATGCTTCGCAAACTGGGCCAATAGAGTACGGTAATATAATGGAAAAAATTTTGAGCACAGAATCCGCGAAACTCGATCGTGGAGAGAACGGAAGCGTCTAATATCTGGTGAGAGCTCACTCTTATCCATAATTTAGGCGGCTACGCGATCGCAATGTTTGCCTGTGGAGGGGGAGGTGGTGGCTCTAATCGTGTATTTTCAGCCATCATCCGCTGGAAACCGATTCCAACGCCCTCAATAACAGCGAGAAGTATTGCGCAGCCAATCGCTCCATTCCTCATGGCTCTTGCACCTCCACGGACAGCAAGCGAACCGCCTGACATTATTATATTAGCGTACGCTTTCTACCATGTCTTGTATTCGGAGAAAAACATATTGCTGAAAAAAGGGGTGGTAAGACGAGGTGGGGAAGGGGCGGTAGTACCAGTGAGGAAGCCCGCAATTATGGCGTTCCAAGGATCTTCTTTCTTCCTATACCAGGTATGAGCACGATTTGATGGAGTGGGGCGAGACCCTGAGAAGCTCAATTGAATGGTATTTACCTGACCCCTTTCACTGCGCAATCGAATGTGGAAAACAATCCTCCCCAAACTCCAAAGTTCCCTCCTAGCACAGGAGCCCGGGCTTTCACTGCCGTGATTGCGCCTATTCGACGTTCTCCATAAGGACTATTTCTAATGGGACTTCAGTATATTTGGGTTCTTTGAGAAGCTGTAGCTCAAGGATTACCGGAAACCCTTCACGCCACTAAACAAAAAATATTTTTATTAGTTTGGTTAATATGGTCGGTATATTAGGAGGAGTGGTACGTACTGCCATACTGCCCCTCCGATTGCCTGACGTAGGGACAAGTTAGCGTTGGACGATCAGTGCAGTAGAAACGGGAGGTATACACCCATACAGAAAGCACCACCAAAGTCGCTCAAGGCCACCCAAGGGCAAGGATCCCGACTGTGGTCCATTGTGAACAGATAAAAGTGTATTCTCCTGCCTGGGATGCGGGGATGTGAGCTTCGGTCTCCGAATCTCGGAAGGCAATGATCCACTCCGGAGGCTTGGCATGCTGGTATGATTTTGCGGCATAAGGTTCTTTTGTTAAATTAACGATACCGTGTTAGCTGTTTAAGATACTCTGCTGATTTAAGCTGGAACAAAACTGTGTCTTCCAAAATCGCTCCTTCGTTTTGCCCTAGAGACTACCTCGAATCAACATTCAAATATGATTGAGGAATTAAAAAAGACATCCATTCATCTTATGAGAATCTACTACGACTATAATGGGCCTATCCCGATGCACGAAAACGAAATCATAAATGAGAGATGCGATACGTGTACATTGTGCACTTGACACTTCAGTTGATATGAGGATCTTCGTTGTCAAACCTGTTACCCTTGGACGCTCTAGAGCTTAGATAGGATCTATTGGCAAGATTTATCATGTTTACCGAGTAGTTAATACGTTATTGGAACATACGGATTATTTCAACCATCAAAGGATACTAAGTGAGAAAATTTCAAAGAGAATTCTCATACCGACTAAGAGTGGCTGTATTACAAATCTAATGCAATGGCTGAGACGACGAAGAAATTTAAATATTTGAGTGTACTTCTTTTAAACAAATAGACTTTCCTTGATTAATCATTTTGGCAGATTACAGCTGTCACTGTTTGGTGTTAGAGATTATAGATTGATCATCCCAGACCATCGCCTTACGTTTTAAAGGTGGCGCAAGTGGGAGACTTCATCACGGGTCCAGCTTCAAAAATGCAGGATGTACCCGTGCCCGAGAGCTGCAGGGTCAGAGAAAGCAGCGACCATTTACTTTTCGCAGATAAAATTGAAAGGAGGACAGTAATCTTACAGGCCATTGCGACCTTTTGTGAAGGAAAGGAGGAGATATTACCAATCCCCTTTTAATCTTAGCGCCTCCCATCAAGTCTTCTAGAAGGCCGGCATGGCACCAGCGTTAATATCTCCTTCAACCCACCATCCTACCCATACAGCTTGCTATCGTCGCCCGTTGTACGCGCCTTGTTTCATATACATCTGCTTGCCTGCAGTCGTGGGGCCTTTGGTCGGCATAGAGGAACACATCACACTGCGTACGTGTGGCTCGGCAGTTGGCGAATGTGTAATCGCTCGTTTTTGAGAACGCATGCACCTACACCAACCCACCTACCCGACAGCCATTTCCTTCCCATTGACTGCCCTTAACCCGTACACCGTTCTAAGCGCTGCTTCCGGAATTACTGTTACAATACATTACCTGTTAGTTAGCCCGTGAGAACTTTTGCTACATCGACACACTCCGCTGACCGGCTTGACTGTCTAGAGATCGATAGACCGTGACTCTTAAAGCCGCCACACGCATTGGAATACATCACTGTTGGAATACTGTCCGCTGGGACTTTCTAGACAATATTGTACAGATATGGCAGCAGCTACTGCCGGTGCGTATTCGTCTCCAAAACACTCTCCCACCGCCGAACCGAAGTTCTTCTTTCCATCTCCGAACCACCACAACAACACAACATGCTCCACCAGGACATATATCGACTTCTAGGATATATACTAACTAGTGCACTCACTTGGGTAGGTTATGAGTGGTCTCGCTCGTCGCCCCTTCGACATTCGCCCGACACCACCTCACCCATGTATCCTGACCGACCCATTCGCCCTCTCCCAAAACGACGTCTTCGAGCTCGACTCTCACCCGAACAGGCCGAATCAATAGTATACCCACCTGCTCCACCAAGCTCCGCTCCACTTTTCAGCTTTCCTTACAGTCAGATCGAAAAAGCCTCAAACATTGCTAGCCGGCAGCAACGAGGTGAACACGAACATACTTGCAACTGTGGAGGAGACCACTCGGAGTTGGAAAGTGACGAGGAAGAGGACGAGCGAGCTGCCGCGCTTCAGTCTTCGCCAAGTTTATTACAATATACACGGAATCTTATTGGTGCGAAGGCAGCAGGCGAGATAGGAAATAATTTTTCGAAACCAAGTTCGACATCATCATCCGCAGACGGTTACGAATCCTTTGAGAATACAAACAACAAGAAAAAACGGAAGATACCAAATATGGGCAGTGTAAATACGCACCACACCAACCTCTCGGCGGAGATGGCAAGCATGGGTATATCTTCTCATCCGCGGGATGTATCTGCACACGAGGACGGCGAAGGTGGAGTGGGACATTACTACGGTTCAGGGTCTTCTGCAATGCAGACTACATCTTCAGGTACGGGAATATCGGGTGCTGGGCGGGGTCGGTACGCGAGGTCTTCTGGAAGGACATCAAGTGAGCGACGAGTGCTGGGAACTTCCACAAATGCCGTGAATGCTGCAAAAATTGGTGGATCTAAGCGTGACTATAATGGGGGCGGTGCGAACAACAAAGGCACGCTTATTGGTACTGGAATTGATTAAGACATGGCTAACTAAGAGCTCCTAGGCCCCCCACCTGACCAGGGCGGCATCATCTCTACAGCTATTGCAAATGCACAGGCAGAACAATCTCAAGTAGGGAATGAGAATGTGAGCTTGCTCCAACAACAAGCTCAGAAAACTACTCCCCAGAAAACGCAATTCACATTCACCTGCGGGTCAGACTCGGCAAACAAGATGGTCTGGCCTGGACAAAATGGGTCTTTCCCAGCACTCCCCCCCGGCTCTCAGGCGGACAGAGCATGGCACTCTACATCCAATACGTCCACGGGGCCACCCCCAAATCAGATACCCGCACCTCCTTCACACCACGTCCGACGTAATGTCGCAACTCAGGGCACACAGACGAGCCCAAATATGAATGGGACACAGCAGGCCGGGGTCGCGGGCCAAAAACCGGTCCAGCAGCAAGGTCAGAACACCCAGCAGGGAGCACAGCAGCCCAAGAAGCCTAGACGTAAGCCAGGTAGAGAGTATGCTCTTGCCGCTCGTCAACGTCGCCTTCAGCAGGAGTATACTAATTTCCACCATCCTCCCAATAGGGAGGATATATGGATATGTGAATTCTGCGAGTACGAAAGTATCTTTGGTTCACCTCCCGAAGCTTTGGTTCGACAGTATGAGATCAAAGACAGAAAAGAACGAAAGCGGATGGCTGAAAAGCGGCGATTGTTGGAGAAAGCGAGGATGAAAGGCCGAAAGGGAAAGAAGGGTGGAAAAGCTGCAGCGAAAAATAACGGGAATGCGACCCAACAAACACAAAATCCACCCTCGAATCAGAAGTATGACCAACCGCTTGATAACGGTCAGCTAGACAACCAAGGAGAGGAGTATTACGATGATGAGTTCGATGACACTCCATCCCAGGCTCCCGCCCCTCATGCCGCGGCTGGCTCGAACGGCAACTACGTTAACAACCAGGCGCCCGCTCCAAATCTGAAGGCTACTCAAAATGCTCGTGGAGACGGTAAGACTACTATCAACGGAGCATAGCTTCTGGACATGACGGGGTGGGCCGTCCTTGTTCTCGCTTTCTTTTGCTTTCTCATCCTTGGCTTCTTTGCCACGACCCTGCTGAAGTTTCTTCAGGTAATCCTCCGGGTTATAATGACCGTTGTTCCATCTCGTGCTTCTTGATACCGCCTTATAATGTCCAATTCTCTTCATTTAGGCTTGGCAGCTCAGTCGCCTGCCGTCATTATTCATGCGCGGGGATGATCTGCGAAGTTTAACCTTGAATAAAGAGTTTGTGCTGGTATCATGCTCTCGAGGATATCGCTGGTCTTGGTCATGGTTCGGGAACTTTCCTCTTGTTTTTGTTTTGGTCGTCATCAACCACTCATCAATCGTCAAGCGCGCATAGTCGAGTCCCCTAGCATTTCCCCGGAGCACTGCGTTGTCATTCGTTTCAACCCCAGCACACTCAATTGAGGTATTCCTATTGTCTGGGTAATCAACCCCGCTCTTCCCCCAACGTCTGGATCACATTCACACTGTGTATCGAGTCTCTGAACGAAGTTGTCTCCATAGCAGCTGTACCCGTAGGGTCTGTAAGTAGAGCAATAAATGGACACTCGTTCCCTTAGTCCTCTTTGAGGAACTCTATGCAGTGACATTGAGACAACAAAGAAAACGTACGCCGAGACCCAAAGATGGTGCACCACAGTCACTTGTGGTTAAGGATCTTTTATTAGCAGCCACAAGGAAGCTACGACACTGTCTTGTGGACATAGGTAAGCATGAACGGTGCAATAAATGCATCTGGTACAGTATTGGCTCCAGGTATTTCACTCGGGTATAAAGTTTATGGAAACCGTCATTTAGGAACACGTCAAGTCTATCGATCTTATATTCTTACATCGTAATGCGTTACAACGTCTACCATGTGCATCCAAATGTATCACAAATCTTTCAAAGTCACTTAACTATTACTTATGATTAAGTTTTGTAATCAGACGAAATCGCCTCTTGAGACTGACCTCCCCTTTTTTTCTTCAATTTTCTGACCATCTCTGCCATAACTAGTGCAGTAGGTCCACTTACCCTTTCCCGAAAAAGTTAAATCTAAACTTTTGAACTCCCAAAACTCTAAATATCAAAGAAATTCAGATATCAGAAAGGAACGACTCACCTAGCTCCAAACACTCGCTAGCTTACTTACCGCCTTAGTCCCACCGACTGGGTATGAACTAGAAGCGCGGAATTTCCACTTTCTCATGGTAATTACTTATGATCATCTCAGCCGTAAGTTGCACAAATATTTTATCACGTTGCTGTCTTCAGTGCGCCAACCATTGCGAATTGTCAGTTGGGGGTCACGCCTTGGCCTTTTTCGTGAGCCCTCGGCGAGAGGTGGTAGTGGAATACCCTTCTCAGGGTCTTCCTGATTATCCTCTTTGGTAGAGAACTGGGGCAAGGGAAGGTCATCGTCATACTCTTACGTGTCCAGGATGCAGGTGAGTTTACGCGTTCGCTAATCATCCTGAGCATTGGCACGTGGCCTGACATTGCGGACCGTTGGATAAAAGGCAGGGCGTTTGTAGGACCCATTCCGTGTCGTCAAATAGTCAGACTCGGGGAGAGGCGCATCCTGCATTGCCTGGTTAGGAGCTTCCTGCATACCTCCGTCTTGGGGAACGGCTCTGGGTGAGAGACTCCTGCTTAATTTCGTCAGGCTTCGTGGTGCAGAACCGCTCGTCCCTAGGTGCGAATGCAGTTCCAGGTAACGCGAACAGGCCACTCACGCCAATGGCGGCTGACACACGGCATCCGGAATTCGCCCTCTTCAGAGGGGTCGTCTCTGCGAAGAGCCTCCTGAATCACCTTGGTCAATGCCGGTTTCATAGAACATAGCATTCTGTAAAACGTCCGTCGGCGATATTGGCGGCAAATCGCGCGCATGGCTCGACGTTCCGGAAGGCAGGAACTCAAAGTTAAATTCAAACAGCCGCTCTCGCTCCCTTCGCGTGAGGGGATCTGGGTCAGAGAGCTGACTGGACGTCTTGTCAGGGCCAAAAAATGCAACTTTCTTAGCCATGCTTGAATTGGGCAAGCTGTGTTCTTCCGCGGCTGTCTTTATTGCGAGGCTGGGATTGTGATATCGGCCTGGTGTGCAGGCGTTCTGTGGTTCCGAGCCCGCTTCCTCTTGTAGTTGCTGGCCCAGCCAACGCTCCATTAGCTCCTCTTTGGGAGCCTCTGGAGCCTGCCTCGAAGGCCTAGCGTCAAGAGCATTAATCATTTCGATATGCCGAAAGAGAGCGTTTTGATTGTCATCTCGAGGCAAAGCTGGCGAGAGGTAGTCTTCAGGGTCGAATTCGGAGACCGTGCGCGAAGTTGGCAGCGTGGGGGAGGAAGACCGACTGTCAGTCGAAGGCAGAACCGGCGAACGGTAGTCTGCAGGATCCAGTTCAGATACTTCGCGCGATGTCGGGAGGGATGAGGACGTCGATAAAGCCTCCGGCGGAGGGAAGTACTCAAAGCGTGAGCCAATTTCAGCGACGCTAACATGGTCCAATTCCGGTTCTCGAAGCAGCCAAAGTAGCTCATGCAGCATGTTGACTTTGCTCTTCACTCCTTCAAGAGTCCAGATAATGAAGTCGATGGTATTATGGAAAAAGCACCGAGGTGCGTCGTTGTCCAAGAACACCATCAGTCGTCCCGCTAATTGGTCTGCTTCAACAAGTTTGGGCAAGAGATGCCGGAGCTTGAGATCCCAGGGAATATCTTCATTAAAAAAGCGACGGATGACGGGATGCTGGATCTTCATGATCATGTCAGGTTTCGCCAGCATGGACTGAATCGCTCCCTTCGCCTGATTCCCGTACTTACGGATGATCCCAAACACATCGTTCACCAGATCCCAGTGTCTAAATTCATACCGGCCCCTCGAGTCTGTCTGCTGTCTAACATTGGACTCCAGCAATCTACAGCCCGGATCAGAGCACGCGCCTTGCATGAAGACGTAGTACTCGATGTGCCCGCCGACGTATTGCTCGAACTCTTCTGGAAGTGGCCAGCACACGGCCGGTGCTTTATCCCTATATTGGACCATGTTGATGCTCAAGGCTCTTCCACACAAAATCGTATGAATTGCGTCAGTGAGCAGTTCGAAGTGACCGCACATGAAAAATTGAGCACCAAAGACGCACATTTTTGCGTTGTTAGTGTAGAGAGTTGTGGTGGTACTTATCTGGTGTTAGTAGTACTTCGAATTTTGCTTACAGTACTAGTGTAGAACTACCAGAGCTCTGTTAAGGTTTGTATGCAAAATGTGAAGCTTAGTAGGCTGATTGAGTTGCAATAAGACTAAATAACCAGTAGAATTGATAACTTATATACTGTGGGCTGGCTTTCGCACAATGCCACGAATCGTTCGTTGAGTATACACAACGAAGTCATATTTACGACAGACCCGGAACCTGTGATGGACTCGGAATCATTAATTTGGAGAATGTAACAAAGACCTAAAATAGCCAGCTGCAACTTCAACAATACATTGTTTTCTCCGAAACAAAGAATACAGAGGTCAACACTAAATTTTATGCTCCTTACTCAGCTGCACGGAGAGATTACAAAGGGGTCTAAGGAAATAGAATCTCCAATGACATTAATCCACCATAATGCTACTAATGGCCAAGTGACTAGCATGCAGGAACGCACAGTCCTCTTGAAGTGTACAATTCTCCATAGGGCGGAGAGCGTGGTCTCAGCTTAGCGAGCATGCAGCCACCCGTGCGCCAAACCGTCAACGTCGATCATCCAAGCTCGCAAAAAACCAGGGTTTGGTGTTAAAGCCAGACGCGCAGTGACGTAGGCTTTACGCGCAACATAAACCTGACAGCCACCTGCTCCGGTATGAGCAGCCGGAAACCCTCACATACAGCTCCAATATACACATTTGACGTGCATTAACGAGAAAGCGAGTTAACAATAGGTAGGACACTTCCCTCTGAATCCTATTAGGCCCTATCGCTAATTATGGGTAGCTTTGATTACAACAATTTAAGCTAATACGTCGCGCAACTATGTCCACCTTTCCCCTCCTCTTCACCCTAAATGGTGCTACTCGCCATGAAATCATCATGGTAACGCCCTCTACGCCTCTCAAAACCCTCAACAAAGCCATCACCGGCGCCGCATCCTCCGCATCGCCCAACTGCTCGGAATTCATGTCTAAGTACAAGAAGAAGGATGAGGAGTCCAAGGAGAGCATTGTAGAAATGAAGGTACACTGGAGCAGTGCCGGACGGGATAGCAAGATCTTCCCGGCCTCAACCGTCCTAACCGAGGAGAACTGCGAGGCCGTGTTAAGCATGATTGAGAAAGTCGGGGTCGGAAGAGATGTGCTGGAAGTGAAATTGGAGAATACTTCGTAGAGCAAAAATTTTACATGGCGGTGCTGGAGAAGTAGTTTCACGATGGAGTCATGGCCTTCCCTAGCTGCTTCAGTGAGTGCAGAGAGTTTTGTCTGGTTCTCGATCTTAGGATTGAGACGGTTTTCGACTAAGATTTGTCGGACCAGACTACTATTCCCTGCGCGGACTGCGTTGGTCAATTCTAACTCATTCCTGAAAGACATCTCGGATGTTACATCGCAGTCAAATCTTTTCCTATCCATCCGAACGTGTGAATGCACCATGTTAGGGCCGCTCCACAGCCTGTCGACATTGTGAAGCCAGCAACAGATTTCGTAGGCTAATCCATCCAACTGTAGGAGCTCTAGACCGAACCTCGTGAGTGTATCCAGACTTGCTGATAAGCAAGCAAGAGGCCTCATTTTGGGCAATCAAGCAAGCAAAGGAAGAGCTTGCTTACTTGCTTGCTTGTTTATTGCTTGTATATAGTTAATTTAGTAGTAGCGGTGGTTGATAGACCTTTTGTCGACCTGAATCGGGTTATCTTATCACCGACTCAGCTACTTCCCATTGACTCAGTCATTGACTCAATCATTGACTCGGTCATTGACTCGGTCACCTACCCCTTGTTTCCATTGCCACCCCCCT
>Ga0307515_10010138_pt1 | contig 18093 bp, 2 predicted proteins | sample 17_EM_MG_FD_194513 | JGI IMG/M metagenome (GOLD analysis project Ga0307515, IMG submission 194513) | Populus trichocarpa ectomycorrhiza microbial communities from riparian zone in the Pacific Northwest, United States - 17_EM | ecosystem: Host-associated > Plants > Roots > Unclassified | place... | reverse complement strand
GTGTAATAGTAACTCGTTTGTCTTTTTCAACCCATATACCTTGGTGACGCAGAAGGTTTCGTAGGTTACGGACAGGTATAATGCTGCAAGCCTTAAAAGTAGCTTCCGTAAAGTCTGCAAAGTCTTCCTTATATTGCTCCCACAGGTCGTCGTTTATAAGCTTATAATGTCCGTATTCAAGGACTTTAAACTTAATGTAGTTATTAACGTCGTTTATAGATGTAAGGTCGACTCCCTGACTCCACTTCTCTTAGCCTTCGTCGATTTGCTTGCTTATGTCCGCCATACTGTGTAGTATAGTGCGTAGCGGGTGGGGAGGGTCTTGTAGTGTCCGTAAAAGCGGTTGGCGGGTCCGCGGTAGTTCGCAAAAGGGTAAAGGTGTCTCCGTAAGGGGTCTGAAAAGACGTCGGAGGTATTAATAGAGGGTGTAGTAGGAATAGGGGTTCGAGGTTTGAGGATGGGGGGTTCCGTAAAGGTCTATATTCGCGTCTATAAACTTCTAGTAAACCGTACTAAGACTTAAACAAGTATACGGGGTTGGTAATAGTTCCGTAATCCTTCACCTTCCGACCTTCCAGCAGGTCGTACTAGGATTGAACGGGTGGTCGCTGTCGAGTATCGCTCGGGGGGAGGTGTCAAGTGATTGCTAATCTATGCGCGCTCACTGATCAGTGTTCATACTAACTTAATAGCACGAGTGAGTTGTATCCACGGGCACGAAATACATGTAGTATCGTATACTTGTTTGGATGGTGACTGTCGATTGTATAAAGCAGACTACGTGGTCTATATACTGATGCACCTCCCCCCTGATTAGTTAGTGCTTTATAAGTGCACCAGACGCGTAAGCGGGTGGTTGGTACACTGGACGCGTAAACGCGTACCTGGTGTACCGAACGCGTAAGCACGCGGTTAGTACAACAGGTGCTGTAATTATACAGTTAGCTTTAGGTATTTCTAGTTTTACTTAATAATGCTTCTTATAAGCTTTCCAGATTTTATTTAAGTATAGAGGAATTGAGTTAAAGTTATCTTCTACGTCTATTAATAGAGTTAGCCTCTTTTAACTTAGTAGTTCTAATTTTACTCTTAATTTATTTAACTTTATTCTTATAATAAGTGCTAAGTAGCTTCTCCCTATAAACGTTTAATTGAGACACCGCTTAAAGGCGTTAATCTTAGTAAGTATAATTACTTTTATATTACTACGGATCTTAGTCTAGTAGTATTATTCAGCCTTAAAATATCTATATTCCTTAAGTATTTTTTAAAGTTAGGCCTTAGCCGTAAGCAGCCTGAGCGCGTTAATTACTAAACCTTAGTAGACTATTGCGTCTAATAGCTAGATAGTAGCTAAGGCGTACTAGATGGGATATAGGTATAAGGGTTTATTATTAATAACGGGCTATAATTTAGGACCTATAATAGCGGGTTAGTATAAATAGTAAAAGGATAAACTAGCTTAGCTTTAATAACCTACGTAGTTTAACTTACTAAGCTTACTTTCCTAAGAAGTCATTATAAAGAGCCTCCTTTTAATAATATCCAGCGTAAGAAGATATTTATACTAGAATAAAAAAGGTAAGACGGTGGACTTTTAATGGAAGATATAAGGTGGAAAAGGTATACTAACTATATAGGTAAACAACCAATAACTGAGATTGCAGTAGTAAGGTGAATTAATTTAAAAATTAAACTAAAATAAAATAAATAGTTATTGCGCGTAATATTAGTAATATTAAGCTAGGTATAACAGATTAAATAAAAATATTTTGCTAATATGCCTTAGATTAGAGATTCTAGGGAAGCAAAACCTATTAGTGCTAGGTATAGCTAGGATGCGAAAAGGTAATAAGTTAAGCTTATAATTATTATAGATATAAAATGCCTTAAGTATGCAATATAGTACGTTAGTATTTATAATATTATAAAATATATTAATGTAATAGTCCAGTAATATACCCTAGGTTAGGGATTAGGAGAACTAGAACTTAGGTAGTGCTGCTAAAAGGTAGGAACTAAGGTTTTAAGGAGGTAATATTACAACTATTGTATATATAGTATGCCTTAGGTATATAATATAGTATATTAATATTTACAATATTGTAAACCGTACTAATATATAGGTCTAGTGCTATGCCCTAGAGCTAGGTAGTACTACTAAAAGGTAGGAACTAAGGTTGCAAGGAGGCGATATTATAGCTATTATATATATAGCATGCCCTAAATATACAAATTAGTGTATAGATATTTATAATATTGTAAACTATATATCTATTTATCTACTATCTATTACCTACTCTCTATATTAAAATAAATTTCCTTTTACCTTAACTATATACTAGCCCTTAACCTATTTTAAATAAACGTTATAATAATATGTATATTAGTAAGGAGTTATAAATATTTTACGCTAATTAGTTATTATAGATAAATAAAAAATCTTAGTATACAGCTATCCTAGCTAAGCGTACTAAGCGTCCCTATATTAAAAAGGCATTACTAAAAAACGGAGATAGAACTACAAAGTTAGCTCTAAAGCCGCAAAAGAAGAAGGCGGTGGATAGTTATAAAAAAATATTAGAGGGTTTCTAATTAAGTAAAAGAAGAATAGTAAGGCAGCTAAAGTTATAAAGACAATTTAGCTACCTCTTAAGAAGCCTTTACTAATCTATTCTATTCTACTAGCTACTAGAAATACCGCTATATATAGTTTAAAGAGAACTAAGTTAAATAAAAATAGTGTTATAGGGATAGCTATTACGGAAACTAGAAAACTATAAAAGGGGGACCTCTTTAATATTATAAGTTAGACAATTAGTTATATAAAGGAGGAGTAGGATACTTTACAAACTACGTTAGCTGCTAATTACTAGAATATTAAGAGTTTAAAGACTAATATTAAGGAACTTTAAAAAGCTAAAAAGGCTTAAAATATATCTATTTTTAATCTAATCCGGGACGCCTAAGTTATAAAGTAAAACCGTCTTATAAAGGAGCGCGATAAGTTAAAAGTAGAAATTAAATAGATTAAGAAAGCGCCACTAGAACTAGTTACGCTAAAGTATAAGTATAACTAGCTTAACACCAAGTTTAAGGACTTAAAAGAGTTTAAAATAGCTAAATTAGACGCTATAAACTAAAGGCTTAATAGTATTTAGAAAACTTTATCCGTTTAAATAATAAATATAAATAGCTCTTTAAAGTTATAAGCGACATTGGTAACTACGCCGGTTTAATAGCCAACAATTATTATAGAGAGGTTAGTTAAGCGATTAAGAAGCTAAAGGGTAAGCTATAGAACGGCGGTTTAATAAAAATCTAATAGGGGTTAATAAGGAGCTTTTAAGGCGATTATAACAGTAAATGCCTAAAATTAAGATAGGATAGGGCTTTTACTCTATATATTTGCTATTTTAGCTATTAGGAGGATCTTATGTAGGCGGTATATAACGTAGAAATAATCAAAGTCGCGCAAGTAGTGCGATAAGCTATTAGAAATAAAATAAACTTAATAAAAACACTATTATATGGGTTTAGAGGTATATATAGGGTCGCAAAAACCATAACTTTAGCAGTAGGCGAGATTTTAGATATTATATATATAGCATACAACGCAGTATATTAATATTTATAATATTGTAAAAAGTGCTAATATATAGGTTTTAGTAGTCTTAAGGCCCAATTTTATAAGTTACGCTTTTTAGCATATATATATATATTAGAGATAACTGTTTTTAATCTTATTAGGCTAGCTCCAAATTACAGTAATTATATTACTTACCGTACCACTACGCCATAAAGACTTTTAGTTGTAATTTTATAAATTTAATTAAAATATAACCCCTTTCTAATTCTTATAATTAAATATTTCTACGTATAACGCTATACTAAGGATTATAATATAGATTGCCTAGATATAGCTTTATTACAATATAATAGCTCTACACTAATTAATTAATCTACGGCTCTAAAGTCCAGATTTATAATACTAAAAATAAGCTCTAAGTTACTAATTTTACGTTAGTAGAATAAAACTTGCTAAGAGTTACTATGCGAATCCTAGCCGGTAGAAGTAGGAGGCCTTAGTAGGCCTTAGTATTAAAGTCGTTAATAACAACTTTATCCCTCTTAACCTAGATATAGCTAGCTATAAAACAGTAGGTGTTTTTGCTATATTTATATCTAAGAGATTAAATAAAGAGTAAGGTATAAGAATATTGCGCTTATTATAAATATAATATACTAGGCGTATTATAAATGCGAATATAGGGAATATAATAAATATAATTAACTTCTATAGATTACATTTATAAGTAGGCTAAAGTTTAGTAAAAACAGTCTTTAAGGTATTTATTAGGCTTATCTATATAAAAGAGTCCGACTTACTATAAAGGATTAAATTATTAAGGTTCTTGCAACGACTAAGGGTATAATTTTATTTATTCTTATCTTAATAAGCATATAGGTATAGTAGGCATATTAAAACCTTAACCTTTATCCTTTTAATTATACTATCTTAGAAAACTAGTATAGATATAAAGGCTTTTTATAATACCACACTAAGCTAATATTATTCTATAGTTTTATATTATAGTTTTAATACTTTATATATCCAACTAACTAATTTTTTACTATATAATGGCTTAAACTCCGCTTTAAGGTTATAAGTAGTGTAACCGACTACCGACACTGTGTTAAGACACGAGATCGTCACCCGGAAGGCTCTAAGACGGCGTTAACGCCACCCTATATATTGCTTGCAGATTGATATTACTTGCAGATCACTGTTCTCATTTCAGCTATCTATTACCCCATTATACCTTATTACCCCCACCTTCTTCGTGTATATATAGAGCCTCTAGAGCTACATTTACAATTAAGTCGTTTATGCATTCCCACACACTGCAAAGCTTACAAGTAGCCTTATTTATCTACTTTACAGCAGAGGGATTATAGGTAGTATAGGAGTTCCAGTTAGTTCACGTCGTTTTAATTTAAATAAACAGTTCCTTAATAAACCACTTTGTCTTTATTAAATATCTAATAATAAACTAGGGGATAATACTATAGAAGCCGTTTATAATCTCTTACATTTTCTTCCTAGCACCTTTAGTTAGCTTTACTTTTATCCTAACTATCCTATTAATACTTCCCTATAGTATATAGATATTAGGACCAAGTAGCAGATTATAACTAGGCTTACTCTCCTATTTATTACCTTACCTTATTAATAAAATTTCTAAAAAAGCGCCAAGATTACTAGAAATAGCGCCTTTTAAAGTACTGGAATATTATTGGACGAGGGCATTATCTAGTTAACTAATTTTCGTAGACCTACTAATTAACTACTAGCTTTAGGTTAAGCGCTTCTTAATAAAATTGGATAAGATATATATAGTGCTATATAACGAGGCATTTTAGGCTTTATAATCTGTATTATTTTTATATTTAAAAGACTTAAGAGATTTTTTTTAATACTTTAATATTATGGTAATAATAAAATCTAGATAAGCTAATAAGTAGAGTATAATATTTAACGTTAGGGGTATCTAAATTAAAAATAACATTGCTTTCACAGTACTTAAGAATATTAAAGAGGAACTTAGAGTGCATTTTATTATAGTTATTATAGATTAGCTAAAACTAAATATCCTTAATATATTAATAACTAAGCCCTACTTTTATATCGTTTACCTAGGCTAATAAACGTCTAGGTGGTGCTATAAGAAGTGTTAGGCTATTAACTCTTTAAATTTAGAATATATATTGTTACCAATATAGGTATACTACCTTTATAATTTATTCTATAAGGAATATTACGCGCTTTTAGCTTTCTCTCTAGAATAAGTAAAATATAATCTATATTTTTTTACTTAGGAATCCTAAATAGCCTATTTATTAAAAATAATTAATCGGTTTAGTATATAGGCAAGAATTGTAATTATCGTCTTGCCTAATCCCATCTAGTTAGCGCGCATACCGCTATTAATATTATTTTCTTTAAATACAATCTAACAATAGGCGGTAATTAGTTAATATTTTTTCTCCCTAAAGGATTTTATAACCAGCTATAGTAGTAATAAAAGGCTATCTATATTAAGGTTAGTGTTAGGACTAAGACGGAGGCATCTATATACTTCTAACCATAGATTTTCGTTAATATACTTATATTCTTTCCTTATTACTTAGTTAAAGCCAGAATTTTAACTAAATAAATATTAGTTTTAAATTTAGAGAGCGTTTATATTGGATATATTAGAGAGAGATATATATATATATATATATATTTAAAAAAACGTGGCATTAGGATTACTAATATCCCCTTTATTCTTATGGTCCACAAAGTCGTTTTTAGCGCCATTACCTTTACTAAGGAGGGGAGCGCTATTATCTTCATTATTACTACTGTTAGTAGACTCTATATCTATAGCGTCGTTTAGAGTTATTAGATTATTTTCTAATTATACTATCTTCTTAATCCTATACAGCTTAGGGGTATCTACTAACGTTAGTAGCGGAAATAGCTGACTTTTATAAGTATTCGCATTGCCCTTTCTAGATATTTCGCCTATTATAGTATTATTTTCGCTAATAGTAGTAATCTTAGTAATACCAGTTGTGGACTAATCGCTATTTTTGGGAATATAGGTAGGGATTAATAGCGGGTTAGTTAGGGTGATATTATTACTAGAACTAGTAGATATTCTAATAGGGACTAGTTTCTAAACACTAGTTTAAGGCGTTATTAGCGTAGAAGTTATACTATCTAGGATTAGAAATAGGCTAGTTATAACCTATGTATTTAATAAGGATATAACTAGATTTAAATATTAGTAATATACTATAAGAGCTATAATACCTATAATATAAAGTACTTATATAGAAGTTAGACTTCTAGCTTTAGCATCTATAAGCTAGAGTTTATAGCGTCACTAGTTATAATAGCCAGCTTTTTCCCATATTAGGTAGGACTACAGTTATTATAAGGGTGCTTAGTGTTAAAGCCTATAGGCTAAATCTTATTACTAAGTGCGTTGGCTATTAATATAAGCTCGTCTTAGTATAGGCTAATTAGTGTCTAGTAGGCGGACTTATAAGGCTTCTACCTTATAATAAATTAGAGATAAGACCGGTAATAATATAAGCAGCACTAGAATATATTATTATAGAGCGAGCCTATAGAGCTACTTTACTCTTAATAAAGTGCGGCAAGATCCCACTTAGGGCGTTAGCCAGAGGTGCTTTTAATTTACTATAGAAATGCTTTTTCGCGAGCTCTGGTATTTTAGACTAATAAGAAGATACTAGGTTAGAATTATTTCTATCGCCTATAAATAGTGTTACCCTTTTTTAGCTTACTAATTCTAGTCTTACTCCTTCTACCATTTTAATTTTTGCTCTATAATAGTGCTAAGTAGCTCCTCTCTATAAATAGCTAAATAGGATACTGCTTAAAGGCGGTAATTATATTAAACGCTAACGCTTTTATATTGCCGCATATCCTATACTTAACGTATTCTTTAGCGCAAATATAATTATAAGTGCTAAGTATATTCCTAACTTAGTTCTAGCTTCCCTATAATATTACCGCTTTAAGTTTTAATCTCTTATGGTTTATCTTATAGGATAATTAAATAGCGGTCTTAGCGTTTTAGACGGTATTTATATAGAGAAAAGAACCTTAATAGTGGGTTAAAATACGGATTCTAAAGCAATTAATTAGCGTAATTAGCAAATAGGCAGATTAGTATAGCACTAATAGACTAAAATATATAACTTGCTAAACTTAAATATAAGAAAGGATATAATGCAAAGACTGCCGTTAATAAAACATTTTGCGAGTTGCTTATAATATAGTAGGAAATATAGTATAGAAAAGAAAAGGTTAAGGGTTAAATATTATAGAAGTAAATAACTAGAAGCTAGAATTGTAATAGTAAGGTAAATTAATTTTATAAATAAGTATAAAGATAAAAGTAAAAGTGCACTAACCCTAGATATTAGTAATATTACAAAAATATATAATTACCTAAGGGTAGAGATGTCTTATAACTAGGATTCTAGGAAAATATAATTATTATATAAAAGATATAGATTAAAAGCTTAGGTAGAGGATTTAGATGTTATAGATAATATATATATTTTATTCCTTAGGTATATAGCACAATGCTTAAATAACTGCAATATTGCGAAATCTTATAGTTACGTAGAGCTAAGTATATACCCTAGATTTGGGATTCTAAAGAAGTAAAACCTATTAGTGCTAGGTGTAGCTAGAATGCGAAAAGGTAATAAGTTAAGCTTATAATTATTGTAGATATATAATGCCTTAATTATACGATATAGTACGTTAATATTTATAATATTATAAAATATATTAATATAATGGTCTAGTAATATACCCTAAGTTAGGGATTAGGGGAACCAGAACTTAGGTAGTGCTATTAAAAGGCGGGAACTAAGGTTACGAAGAGGTAATATTACGACTATTGCATATATAGCATGCCTTAGGTATACGATATAGCATGGTAATATTTATAATATTGTAAATAGTACTAACGCGTGGGTTTAGTATATGCCTTAAAGCTAGGAGTCGCAAGAACCAAAACCCAGGTAGTTTTATTAGAAGGTAGAAAACAAGGATGTAAGGAGGTAATATTATAACTATTGCATATATATATGCCCTAGGTATACAATACAGCACGCTAATATTTATAATATTGCAAGCCGGACTAACGTATGGGTTTGGTAGTATACACTAAAACTAAAATTATAAGAAATTAAAATCTAGTAGTGTTAATGGGAGATAGAAGGCGAGAATTTTGAGGTTAGTAATTTACGAAAGTTAGATATTCGTAATATTATAAGAATTGCTATAACGTAGAGCTAGTAGCATGCAATAAATGATAGGCCCCTAAACTTTTTAAAATAGGCTATTTCTAGTTATTAATATTGCAGATATTGCATTTTTAGGTGTCTTATTAGCGGATTATATAATACCTTATAAACTCTACGCGTAAGCAGTTTATAAAAAACCCTCTATATGCTCTACTCCTTACTAACTATAAAGCTGGAAATAATAATATTATATCTGCTTAATATATTACTACCCTAGCATAAGAGTAAGTTAAGCGTTAATAAGCCGTAAATACTAGCTAAATCTATAATAGTTACCGTATACTTTATAGATAGAAGATATAGCCAATACCGTACAATTCTATATTCTACTAGCGGCGTAAAATGTTATAAAATAAAATATAAACATAAGGATGAAATCTAAAGGCAAAACAATTCTTAGAAAAGGCGTAGATATAGGGATAGAAATAAACCAGTCCTATTTAACTATTAAACTGCTAATAACGGATTTAATAATATACTAGAAATCGCCAACCGTAACTAATAAATATCTTCTAAAGATAAGGGCTTTATATTACGTAATAATAATATAGCAATTATTACTGCTAAAGGGATATCTACCTTACTGTTAAACGACTAGGCTATATCCTGTAAGGTACCTACTATAGAGACCTCTATTAACTAACCGAAACCCCCCTATAAGAGAGAGGATTATTATTAACTATAATATTTATTAAAATAGAAGGCTATATAAAGGTTACTAGGAGAGGTGCTAGTAAACTAGTATAATACTATACGACTAAAGACGAGTGTTACGGACCTTATATTGGCAGTAGTATAACTACTAAGAAGAGATATAAATGGGTTAGTTAAGATAGTACGGGAGGCGCTAGAATCGATCGAGCTATAGGATAAGGGGTAATTAAGTTATGTGGCTAGTTATATTACTAGTTTAGAATATAAGAACGTAGGAACGTAGGAACGCGACGTACTAATATACTAACGTATTAATATACTAAACCTTTACTATGGGGAGGAGTTATATATTTAAAGGTACACGGTCTCTATAGATAGTTTCTCTTCTTTATAGTAAATCTCAGAATATAATTAGAGTTAATTTATTAGGCAATTACTCTACTAAGTTATATTTACGTTATTGATTATTCCTATACCTATATACCCAGCACATTAATAAGTCCACCATAGTATTTCCTACAAGGCTTCGTTATATATTTACTATAAAGGTTATAGTAAAGGAAGTTAAATAATATGCCGCTAAAAGCAGTAGCTACGACGCCGTTAACGGCAGTAACTACTTTAGGATTAGATAACGACACTAGTATAGTAGACACTAACTTATAACTAGTTACCGTTAGACAGCTATAAGAAATAGTTAATTAATTAATAGACAATAATAGAATACTTAAAGAAAGGATTAATGGAATTGGAGCAGCTAAGGTTAAGTTATCCTTAATTAAACGATTCTTAGGGGAGAAGTTAAAACTTAAGGGATTCCTTACGTAAATCCACTTTAAGGTTACATAAGAGGGAGCGAAGTTGGTAACGCCTATAGACTAAGTAGCCTACGCAGGATTGTCCCTAATGGGGAGAGTACTTAAGTAGTTTAAACCTTACCTTACGGAGGTATAGAAATACGGTATAGCAACCAGCAATTAAGAAGTATAATATATGTTTACTAGTTGGAACGGATTTATAGAACGGTTAATATAGATATTTAGAGATCTAAAAGTAACTACTACAGTAAAACAAAAGCTTTAAAACCTAGTAAAATAAACCTTAGCAATTAAGTATATAACGTAGTTTTAAACATTAGCTATATAAGTTAAATAGAACGAGAAGGCGTTTATAGTATAGTATAAATAAGGACTTAAAGCAAAAGTCTAAGACGCGATTATCCTAATAGAAGATGCGGATACTCTTAGGGAATTAATTAATTAAAGTAATTAAGATCGATAATAGGATCTACTAAAGAGAGCAGACTAAAAAGGGTTAGGATAAAGTTCTATAGTTATATAAGGCGTAGGGTATATAACAATAAAGTTAAAACTAGAAACTATAGTATAGCGCAGAGCTAATAGACCTAAGTAGTACTAAAGAAAATAGGAAATAGAATAAGAAAATATAGAAACCTAGAGGACAAGGATTAAGCGATTAAAGATTTAGGGAGTAGAGGCTAAACCAGGGATCTTAATAGTAGAAGATATTTAGGCGGACTCTATAGTAAGAAAAATGGTTTAAAGAAGGAGCTTATATAAATTGCGGAAAATAAGGTTATTTTATTAGAGACTATAGAAGTAGTTAGAGTTACTATATAGTAAAAGGAATAAGACTAGTAGATAATATATATATATAGAGAGATAATAATATACTGTAAAGAATAAAAGAGTATTTAATTAAGAGTTTCGCGTTTTGTTATAATAACGTATACTAAATTTATAAGGACGCTAAGTACAGTATAAGCTATTGGCTATAAGAGCTAAAAACACTAGAGTTTAGAGGAACCAACAAACTACCCCATAGATTGGACATTAAGGACGATAAATTTAATATAGTCGAAACGTTTAGTAACGATAAGGTAATAAAGGCAGCTTACTAAGAGCATGTAGACCTTAAAGATGTTATAAAAGAGATAGAGGATAATTCCACTATAGAATAGGGAATATTAGTAGGGATTAAAAACCCACTAGATACGATATTTATTACTTTACAAGACGTAAGAGAAGTAGGACAGCGAACTACTTTAGCACTTAATAAAGGCAAAAGGCTAAAGGCTTAAGATTCTTAAGATAAGATAAGAGACGCTTAAGATTCCCAAAATGGGATAAGATAAGCTTAAGAACCTATAATAGACGACAACTAATAGAGCAGAGTAACGGCTTAGTTTAGTAATATATAAATAAGCTTAGGACGAAGTTTCCTAAAGGTATAAGATTCTTAAAATAAGATGAGAATACTATAGAAGTCTAGTTAGACTAAGGCTGAAGCTAAGCTTAAGATTAAGAATTCTATGGGACTAGGATTTATAGATATAAATAAGAACTATTAAATAAATCGAGATTAAAAAGTAAGAGAACTTTAAGAATTTACTTATAAGACGCAAACTAAAAGAAACTATAGAGGAATTTAGGTAGAGAATCCTCGTATAGTAAGAATAGAAACTAGATTAAAGGACTAGTATATTAAGTCGTATAAAGAACAGAGCACCTATATAAAGAATTACTAATAGGCCTAGGATAGGCATACTAAGAGCTAAGTGGCTTACTAAATTAGAAAACGAAGAGGATCTAGGGATCCTTATTAGGTTTAAAGATCGATATATAAAGGGCTGTTACGATATAGTAATAAGAAGATACTTCCTTGCAGATGAGCTATATATACTCTAATAGCTATACTAAAAGTAGTATAGGTAATGACATAATAATAAGTGGGAAGACTTCTATATGTGGTTAGATAAACGAGTTATCTAAAACTACCCTATTACGGAAAAAGCTATAAGTTATATTAAAGGAGCCTTAATTATAACGTTAAAGGATTTAAAGGAACGGTTAGAGGACTAGAGAAGTAATAGGCAAATTATAGTACCCGCGAACGAAGTTATAACGTTTAGATTAATATAATAAAGGTTTAAACTTAAGGATAAGGATAAGTTAAGAGTTAACCTAAAGCACCTAGCATACTATACGCTATTATGGATTATATATATAGATAATATATACAAAATATATAAGAATCTAAAAGAAAAGAATTAAAAGTACCTTATAAGGATATATTAGGCACTAAAAAAGCGATAATATAAAAATATTAAATATATATATAGATGGTATCTAACGGAAGTTTAGGAGTTAGAAGACTTAATACTTTAACTAAAAAGATTCTTTATAGAAGAATACTTAGACGGATAATAGTAGTGGGAATGCCTAAAGAATATATGTCTATAGTATATAGAGAATAAAAAGCGAACTAGGCATTGGCTAAAGAGTGAGCTAAGCATACTAGGATTAAGCAGCTAATAGTTAGGAAAAGTAGAGGCCTATAAAACTAGAGGGAGCTAGTAATAAAGCCTTAGACCCTTAAAGGAATTTAAGGACAATACCTAAATTTATAAGTTAAATAGTAAGATTAGCAGTTTAAAGTACTAATAGATAGTAGAGTAATAAGGAACCATATCTTACTAGCAGCAGTTAAAAGAATAGACTACCTTATAGATAGAAGGAATAACCTTACCTATTAGTTACGATTTTAGGAGATCTAATAACCTATAGAGGAGGGATTATTAACCTCAAAATCAGACCTATTTAGATAACTATTAAAGAAAGACAAATCGAGATATCTTTTAATATCCTACTATTGGGACGGGATAAGGCAGTATTAGATATGCCTTAGTTATAGGAATATAATCTAAAAATCAATTAGATTACGGGATAGGTCGATATTAGAGATACTTAACGCCGTATAATAAAATAATAAACTAAGTTAGTAAGGTACTAAGTCGGAGCAATATATAAAGGGACTAAGCAAGGCTTAGGTTATATACTAAAGAGATATTATAAATACGGCAGAAAGCTATAGAGCTTAGAAAGTAAGAATCTGGTAGATTATATAGCATAGGACTATAAAATAGAGTTAGAACTAGGAATAAGTCTAAGGTTCTTTCTAACCTATAAGCTTACTTAAGAGGAGTTAAGAGCACTTAAAGAGTTTATTTAAGAAAACTTACGAAAGGATATATTAGACTATTATAGTTATCGGTAGGATATTTAGTACTATTTATACTAAAGAAGAATAGAAAACTTAGGCTATATATCGACTATAAATAGTTAAATAGCATTACTTAAAAGGATAGGTATCCTTTACCCTTAATTAGCGAGATCTAGAATTAGATAGGTAATGCGTAAATCTTTATAAAGATAGATCTAAGATGGGCGTACCATTAAATTAGAATTAAGGAAGGCGATAAATAAAAGGCAGCTTTTAAATTAAAGGAAGGACTATATAAACTATTAGTTATACAATTTAGGTTAACAAATATACTAGTAACATTTTAAAAACGAATTAATAGTGTGTTAGGAGAACACCTTAATAAGTTTATTATAGTATACCTCGACAATATTATTATCTACTTAGTAACTAAAGAGGAATATAAAGAGCACGTTAAATAGGTCTTAAAGAGACTATAAAAAGAACAGATACTAGTAGCAATTAAGAAATACGAGTTCTTTATAAGGAAGACTAATTCTATTAGATTTATTATTAAACTAGGTCATATTAGTATGGACCTAAAGAAGATTAAAGCTATAGTAAGTTGGCAAGAACTGGAAAACGTAACGCAGTTAAGGTTATTTTTAGGATTCTGTAACTACTACAGAAGGTTTATAGCGTAGTAGTTAAAGAATATTAAACTATTTACTAGGCTTATAAAGAAGGAGGAACTATAGGTATAGGGGGACGAATAAAAGAAACTGTTTAAAGAACTTAAGGAACTGTTTACCTAGAAACTAATCCTTAAAATCTATTAACTAGGATTAGATATAGTTGTGAAAATAAACGCATTAGACTATACACTAGAAGTATATTTGCTATAGAAGTATAGAAATATATAGCATCTAGTAGCGTACTATAGTTGGAAGATAAATACTACTAGAGTTAAACTATAATATCTATAACAAGGAGTTGTTAGGTATAGTTATAGCACTTAAGAAATAAAGAGCATTCTTATAAGGCGCAGAGAAACTATTTATAGTTAAAACGGATTATAAGAACCTAACAGGGTTTTTAATAACAAAAGAACTTAATTAAAAATAGGTTAAATAGGCAGAGATACTTATAAAATACTATTTCGAGATTTAGTATACTAAAGGAACTAAGAATATAAGAGTAAACGTACTTAGCAGAAAGGCTAAACTATAAAATGACGAGAAACTATTAGGAGTAATGCTACGCAAAGATAAGGATGGATTAATTAGATATAATTACCCTAAGCTAGTAGCAACTTAAGAGGATAACGAACTAAAAAGAGTCTATAAGACACTAGAAAGCTTTTAGGTATAAAGAATCCTAGAAGTATAGCTAGAAGATATATAGATAAATATATACGAGAATTAGGAAGTAAAGTATATCCTAAAGAGTATAGTAGAGCATTTTATAGAAGATTTCTATAAGGGAATAACTTAAGAATATAAGGGAGCAATAAGCTTAGTGTTAAGATTTTAGGAAGGATATATTATTAACGGAATTTAGGGTATAGCTAAAAAAGTAATAAAGGAGTATTTAGATTGCTAAAGAAATAAACTAATAAAGTATAGGCCATATAGAGGACTATAACCTATTAAAATACCAGAAAGACTATAGGAGGTTATATTATAGGACTTTATTATTAAATTACTAAAGTTAAGAGATCCTATTACCGGATAGAAATATAATATAATCCTTATAATAGCGGATAAATTAACTAAATAGGGCTATTTTATAGCATGCACGGAAGAAATCTTAGTAGAGGATGTCGCTAAAATCTATATTAAAGAAGTATTCGTAAGGCATAGAGTACTAAGTAAGATAATATTAGACAGAGATTTAAGATTTATAGCAGCATTCTAGGAGGTATTCTTAGCGGAATAAGAAGTAAGAGCAGCAAATTTTACCGTATATTATCTGCAGATAGACGGCTAAATAGAAAGATTAAATTAGACACTAGAATAGTATTTAAGATATTATATTAACTATATATAGAACAATTGGGTATTACTATTACTAGTTATACAGTTTATATATAATGTAATACTATAAGAAGGAATAGGCATATTACTATTTAAGGCAAATTATAGATATAAGCTAAGATCATTATTATTACTATAATAAGCGAAGAAAACGAGTAGCATAGCTAAAGAAAGGGTAAAGATGCTAGTAAATCTTTATATAGACCTTATAGAATTAGTAAAGCCAGTATAAAAAAAGATAAAAAGGTATTATAACGCTAAGAGATCTAAGGGACTAGATCTTAAGGAGGGGGATAAAGTATAGCTACTATACAAAATTTTTAAGAGTTAATAACTAAGTAAGAAGTTAGACCATATTAAATTAGGACCTTTTAAAATTATATAAAGGATTTTGCCAGTTATATTTAAACTAAACCTACTAGCTAAGATAAAGATCTACCCTATATAGTATATCGCGATGCTAAAACTAGTATACGGAAATATTAAGCTACTAATTTATAAGGTAGATACGTATAAAAAACAAAAAGAAGATAAATAGTAAGTTTTAAAGATTATTAGTTATAAGGACGTTAACAATAAAATATAGTATAAGGTTAAGTAGATAGGCTATAATAAAACTACCTAGGAACTACTATAGAATTTAAAAAAACGCTATAGGAAAGGTATAGGAGTATTAGAGGAAAACGGGTTAGGTAATATTAAGAAAGAGCTAAAGATAAAAGAATTAGTTAAAGGTAATAGACAAGCCGGATTATCTAAGGAATCCACTACTGGCGTATAAGTTGTTTCTACCTTAACTTAATTAGAATCCTTTTTAGCCTCCTTAGCCTTAAGCTTAGATAGACCTTATTCTACTAAATATAACTCCTTTAAGCGCACCTTTTTGCGAACCTTTATTAGACGGCTTAGGCGAGTATAAGTATCTAGTTAAGCTTTTAGAACCTAAGATACCTTAATAAAACGACACTAAACCTTAATAAGGGCCTTAGCCAGCTTACTCTCTAGTCTTTCGGCCGCTACTAATACGCAAGACCCTAAAATAAATTAGATAAGAAACCAGACGGTTATAAAGAATAATAAGACGTATATACTTAGTGTTAGAGATAAATTAAACATTATAGGACGATTGTATATTTACTTGCGTATACTTAGTATAAAAAGAAGGTTAGCAACTAGACGGAACTGCGATTACAATATATACTAACTTCTTCTCTACATACTAAGAATAGTATAGTATAACTTTACTAAGCGACAGAATAAACGTCACTAGCTAGTTATAACGATTAGACGTAGAGGATTTAATAAAAGGTATTAGAAATAAGAAAGGTTATTAAATTAAAGATAGGAATACTATACCTCTAATAGACGACTTAAAGATAGGAGATATCTTTAAGGACAAAGATAAAGAGGAGGGGGATAGTATTATGGACCTTATATCGGCAGTAATACGACTACTAAGAAGAGATATAAATATGTTAGTTAAGATAATACGGAAGGCGCTAGAACCGATTAAGCTATAGAATAAGGAGTAACTAAGTTACGTGGCTAGTTATATTACTAGTTCGGAATATAAAAACATAGGAATATAGGAACGCAATATACCAACGTATTAATATACTAACGTACTAAACCTTTACTATAGGGAGGAGTTATATATTTAAAGGCACACGGTCTCTATAGATAGTTTCTTTTCTTTATAGTAAATCTTAGAATATAATTAGAGTTAATCTATTAGGTAACCACTCCACTAAGTTATATTTACGTTATTGACTATTCTTATACCTATATACCCGGCCCATTAACAAGTCCACCGTAGTATTTCCTATAAGGCTTCGCTATAACAAGATGTAGCTATATTAGCAATGCCCTAATCTACCTAATAACAGTAGAACCAAATTCTACCTATTTTAAAGTAAAGTAGAGTATATACTTACCTTATTCTTTATCTAAGAAAAAGTATTATAGGGGGCTATTAATCGATTTCTATAAGACCCCTAGCTTACTCCGCTACTATAAGATTAAATATCTATAGAGAACTTAAACAACTTATTTTAGAGATATAATTAATTAAACTAGGGTATTATACCTAAAAAATGGGAAGAATATACATTGCAAGTTAATAAAGGAAAGGATTTAATTAAATAGACTAAATACTACATCTAATATAGAAGTATTGTGTAGGTACTATGGTTTTTACTAGGCTACTAGCTATTTACCCTAAATCTTATATACGTCCTAGTCTGACTTTTTAACGATAATAATTTACGGATATATATAGAAGTTTATACCGGTAACTATTAGTGGTATTAGTAGGACTGGCTTTTGCTAGGCGCTACTATAGTGCCGCTAGTTATTACGACTAATAAGACCTTATTATTTAAATAAGGTAAAATAATAATATATCTAGTGTACGCTTTAGTATTTAACTTAAATAGCCGAACTTGCCATATATAAAAACGCCTAGGTATAGTATTACTTATGTTTATTCCTATTATAAAGG
>Ga0307515_10010137_pt1 | contig 18094 bp, 13 predicted proteins | sample 17_EM_MG_FD_194513 | JGI IMG/M metagenome (GOLD analysis project Ga0307515, IMG submission 194513) | Populus trichocarpa ectomycorrhiza microbial communities from riparian zone in the Pacific Northwest, United States - 17_EM | ecosystem: Host-associated > Plants > Roots > Unclassified | place... | reverse complement strand
CCCCCCACCCCACCCCCCCCCCCCCCCCCCCCATCTATTAGAAAAACTCATTGAATTAAAACAGAAAAATGACTTGGAAACTTACATAAAAGACTTTGACATCCTCTGGAATCGATCAGAGATTTCTGAAAAAAATGCACTGGTGTTTTTTATCAGAGGACTGGAAGTGGAGGTCAAGAATCTGATCAAAATGTTCGAACCAAAAACTCTCAAACAAGCTTACACCTTTGCCCATTTACAGGATAATACCCTCACCCACCGGCGCTATAGCTCCAATCCTAATAAACAAACCTACCAACCAACTACATATGCTCATCAAAGTAAACCATACACTCCACCCAACTACAACAAAAGCCTACTAGGATCTTCCAATAACACTTCTAAACCATTCTCCAACGGGTTACTATCAACTCCCCCACCCTATAACACCAACCAAGTCAGCAGAATCACTAGGCCTATAAAAAAAAAAGACTTAGATAAGAGAAGGGCTAAGGGTCTTTGTTTCTGGTGTGATGAAAAATTTGTTCCTGGCCATCGGTGCCAGAACAAAAGGTTGTACTCCTTGTGTGTTATTGAAGAGGATGGATAGTGTAGTGAAGGGGAAGGAGTGATTGAAGTAGAACAGGTAACTCATAACCCCCACCTGTCTCTTAATGCCTTAGAAAGGGTAGCAGGATTGAATACTCTATGAGTCACTAGCAGGGTGGAAAAACAACCCTTGTTTATTTTGGTGGACTCAGGCAGCACCCATAATTTCATTAGCAACCAAGTTGCAGAAAGGTTACATTGCAGACTCACCAGCATTAAGGCCTTAATTGTACAAGTTGCTGACGAAGGACTCATGACTTGTTCTTCTGTATGCAAAAACTTTCAATGGTCAATGCAGGGGGTCTCCTTCGAGACTGATGTGTACACATTAGACCTCCAAAATTGCGATATGATCTTGGGCATTCAGTGGCTGGCTAAACTAACGACCATTGTTTGCAATTATGAAGAGATATGGATGGCATTTATGTGGCAGGGCCAAGAAGTTTGTATCAAAAGGGACAACTCGGTACCAGTGGAGACTATTCGAGTAGAGCAACTCAAAGGCCTGTTGTGTAGCACCAGATTGATAGCCGAAATTAGTCTATGCAGCCTACACAATGTTGATGGTACATGCAACGAAGAACAACCAATGTCCACCAAGTTACAACCCTGTGCTCTTCAGAATACTAGTTTGGCAGCTCTGCAGGAGGACTACCAAGAGATTTTTGAAGAACCTAAACACCTGCCACCACCTCGCAGCCATGATCACTAGATACCCTTGAAGGAAGGTACTAATCCAGTAAACCTCTGACCCTACAGACATTCAAGTTTACAAAAGAATGTGGTAGAAAAGATGATTCAAGAGATGCTGGATTCAAGAACTATTCAGCACAGCCCTTTTGCTTCTCCCATAGTTCTAGTCAAGAAGAAAGATGGGTCCTGGCAGCTATGCATTGACTACAGGGCACTGAACAAACTAATAGTGAAGGATAAGTTCCCTATTCCCCTAATAGACGAGCTCTTGGAAGAATTGGTTGGGGCCACTATCTTTTCTAAGATAGACCTCAGATCGGGTTACTACCAAATCAGAATGTCTCATGAGGATGTTCACAAGACAACATTCAAGTCGCATAATGGGCATTACGAATTCCTGGTCATGCCCTTTGGGTTGACTAATGCCCTGGCAACATTCCAAAGTCTGATGAACAAGATCTTTTAGAGTTACTTACGAAAGTTTATCCTTGTATTCTTTGACAACATCCTCATCTACAATAACTCTCTGTTAGACCATTTAGGCCACTTGAAGAATGTGTTTGAGATTTTGAAGATTAATGAGCTGTATGCCAAGGCCAGTAAATATGTTTTCTGCAGCAACCAGGTTGAGTATCTTGGCCACATTATTTCTTCAGCAGGGGTAGCAACTGATCCGTAGAAAATCAAGGCTATAATAGACTGGCCTATTCCAAGCAACATCAAGCAACTTAGGGGATTTCTGGGGCTCACGGGGTATTACAGGCGATTTGTCAAGGGCTACAACACCATATGCAAACCATTGACACAACTACTACAAAAGGATGCCTATAGATGAAATGACATAGCAACCACAGCCTTCCTTCAGCTTAAACACATCATGACTAACCCACCAATGTTAGCATTACCGGACTTGCATAAACAATTTGTTGTCGAGACAGATGCCAGCAGCAAAGGCATGAGGGCAGTTCTGATGTAGGAAGGCCATCCCATTGCATTTATCAGTAAACCGGTTGGACCTAAACAACAAACTCTCTCCACTTATGAAAGAGAACTATTGGCTATTCTATTGGCTGTCACAAAATGGTGTCACTATTTATGGGGTAAGCATTTCACCATCCGCGCTGACCACATTAGCTTAAAATATTTGTTGGAACAGAAGGTGACCTGCCCCTCACAGCATGTTTGGCTGGCCAAACTCCTCGATTTTGACTACGAGATTGAATTCAAGAAGGGGAAAGACAATATCGCGGCAGATCCACTTTCTAGGGTGACTTGTGCTGAGTTGAGCACCTTAACAGTTTCTACCATTGCCACCACGATTATGGATGAAATCAAGGCAACATGGGAAGGTGATCAAGCTGTCCAAACCCTCATTCAGGAGCTAATCAGGGATCCCAATTCTTATCCCCACTACTCGTGGGTTAATCACTTATTATGCAGAAAGGGGAAGATAATAGTGGGCTGCAATGTGACTCTTCAGACTCAACTCATTGCCTTGTACCATGACTTAGCCGTGGGAGGCCATTCTGGAGCTACAGTTACAGTCAAGAAGGTGGCTAATGGGTACTACTGGAAAGGGTAACAGAAGCATGTCAGACAATATGTTAGGGACTGTCCCATTTGACAATTGAATAAAACAGAAAACACTCGCACATCAGGGTTGCTGCAACCACTACCTATACCACAGGCCCCGTTCATTGATATTAGTATGAATTTTATAGAAGGGCTGCCTTAATCTGAAGGCAAGGAGGTCATCTTCGTGGTCGTGGACAGATTCAGTAAATACGCACATTTAATGGCCATTCCCCATCCGTATACTGCAAGTATTGTGGCCAGAGTTTTTCTTGATAATATTTACAAGCTATATAGACTGCCAGCCACTATTGTCAGCGACAGAGATGCAGTTTTTTTGAGTCTCTTCTGGGAGGAACTCTTCGCCAAACAAGGGGTAAAATTGTGCTACTCCACCGCCTACCATCCCCAGTCAGATGGGCAAACGGAGGTGGTTAACAAGTGCTTAGAAAACTACTTGCGCTGCATGACAGGAACTTCACCAGCTCAATGGGTCAAGTGGCTGCCATTGGCCGAGTGGTGGTACAACACTAACTACCATACAACTACAAAATCTACTCCCTACGAGATCATTTATAGCTACCCTCCCCCGCTACATATTCCATACATTACAAGGGATTCTCCAGTCGAAGCAATAGATTCATTTCTGTCAAAGAGGGAACACATGCTAGTGACTATCAAGAAAAATCTACAGGGTGCTCAAAATAGGATGGTTCAGTTAGCAAACAAGCATCGGAGTGAGAGATCATTTGCAATAGGTGAACTGGTATACGTCAAACTGCAACCTTACAGGCAGAAGACTCTAGCTCACAGATAGTCTCAGAAACTGGCTTCAAAATACTATGGCCCCTATAAGGTTTTAACAAGAATTGGTACCGTGACCTATAAGCTACAACTACCCAACTCTGCAACCATCCATTCAGTATTCCACGTGTCTTTTTTAAAGAAAAAGGTGGGAAATAGGGAGGTTCTCTCCACACTGCCCTCCTTGCTAGCTGAACCCACTCTCCAACCTCAAGCTATCCTGGAGCGACAAATGGTCAAGTGAAACCACCAAGCAGCCACTCAAATGCTCATCCACTTGGCAGGTCTCACACCTGCTGAAGCCACCTGGGAATTTACCGATGATTTGGTTCATCAATTTCCTCAGTTTGATCTTGAGACAAGGTCCATCTGAAGGAAGGGTAATTGTTGCAAGAAGAGATAGGATAAATAATCTTAAGGGAGGGAAATTTAAATAACCATTAAGTCAAACGGTGCGTTTTGAACATTTCAGTTATAATCAATGTTATGCGTTTTAATATTCAAATGTAATGGCCACGTGCTAGGAGGCACAAACTCTAGAATCTTAAGAAGGAAAAAGCTGTTATATATAGTGCATTTTGTTGCTAGCAGAGACATGAAATTATAATGATATAACAAATTCTTTAGTTTTCGGAAATACACACTCTCTCTCTCTCTCTCTCACCCTTACTCCTTCTGTTATTCTTGCCAAGCAATCTATGTATTTCTCTTCCCTTGCCTTCCATTGTTATCATCTTCTTATTACTGTTAAGTGATCGTCTTCTTAACTGATTGCTTCAGATATCAGCTAAGTTAACTGTTTCTTGCAGTAGCATCCGTAATCTTTTATTTTATCTTTAACTATCTTTTTTTTTCAATTGTATTAATTTTTTTTTATCATACTGATGACTGATTTCTTATATTTTTTTACAAGCAAACACAATTAAAAGATGTAGGATTAAAGTGTAAAATGTGTTGGCTAATCTAAAATTAGCACAACAAAGTTCTTTTTATCCCTACATTTCTATTTTTTTTATTGCAATCCTTTTAGTTTCTAGAAGTCTCACTTCGATCCAAAACTTCATTTTTATTTATTTTCTAGTTCTTTATATGAGAGAAGAGAGAGAAGGTTGTTGGATTACAATGATAAAGAAAGTTGTTAGTTTGTCAAAATTTGACAACAAAATGGTTAATCTTGATTTTAATTAATAGATTTTATTTAATGAGAGGAGTTCGATGGTGGTGATTTTTTCTTATAAATATGCCTGAAAATATAGACCGGGTTCTATTTAGATTTTTTAGCTTTGATTAATTTTTGTTTATTTGAGTGATTTTGGGGTTAGTAAGTGGTTTATATAGGTTTTTCTAGTGTTTTTGGGTAAAAATAGGTTGAAAATAGTTTTTTAAGCCAAAACACCCCTCCATTTATTTTCTAGCCAACACAATGATAGATAAATTCTGGGCAGTGCCTAAATAGGCTAAAAGTTGCCTTTTTTTTATTTCTAAAAAAAAAGAAAAAAAATGAGTGACTTCTAAGGAGAAAACTAAAAAGAATAGTCGTGGGCATAAACTTCCAAGCCCAAGCATAACTGGTTTTCTCTTATTAAAGCCATGTCAAAGGAAAGTTTCTCTTAAATTGACAGTCATTACTTTGACATTTAAAGTCAACAAATTATATACCTTGTACAACTTTGACAAATTTTTTTGTAGTAAATCTTTCATTTAATTAGGATATATTAGATGCAGGTTAGCAATATACAATTTTGTATACGGTAACTTTGCAGATCTAAAGGCTAAAATTAGCTCAATTTATACTTGGAAATTCTACACCAAGAGAAAGTAGGTTTTTTCCTCAAAGCTCTATAAGTTTATCATGGAATTAGAGCCACAATTTTGAATATTCATGTGTCTTTTGCTCTAAAGCATAGTTCAATTCTCCATCCTTAATTATTCTTTATGAGTTCCCTCGATATCATGTCACCAGACATGTCTGATGCTTTCTTGATTTAGTTCAATGGCAAAAACCACTTAGCCTGGTTTTTTTTTTTAATTAAAAGCAACGGTTTATAGGGCTATGTTGATGGAAGCAACCTTGCTCCTAATAAAGACAGACTAAGACCTGTACGCTAAATGGGAAGTCAAGGATGCCCAAGTCATGGCATGGATTATTGGATTTATAAAGCCCGAGCTTGTCTTGAACCTTCAACCCTCCAAGACTGCTATTGAGATGTGGACTTACATGAAGAAGCTGTACAGTCAACACTACATTGCTTGACGGTTCCACCTGACTTGAATTGGTGACACTTTAATAGGGAAATCTCTCCATCAAGATTTTTTAATCTAGCTTCATGAATAATTGGGATGAATATACTGATGTTGTGTATGCTACCTTACCGTCTAAAGACCTTAGTTTTGTTCAATCTATTTATGAAATTACTAAGAGACTAGTTTCTTATAAAACTGAGATCTAGATTTGAAAGCACCTATTCCAATCTTATAAACTGAGAGCCTGTCCCCTCCCTAGATGCATGTCTTAATGAGTTGTTTTGTGAGGAGTAGTGCCTCCATACTTAAATCACTATAAAGCAACATAGCTCAATCTTTTCTCTTGTTCTCTTGGCTTATGCAACACAAGGTAAGCCAATAAGTAGGGACACAAATATTTTCTAGTGCTTTTGTTGCAAAGGATTTGGTTATTTTCCTTCAAACTGTTTCAAAAAACTATGCAACTACTATAAAAAGGATGACCACATTATCAAGGAATGTCCTACCTGGCCCTTAAAGAAATCTGAAATGGCATATTCAACCCTAATTGGCTCTTCTAGTGATAGTTGATATGTGGATACAACACCTATGATATAAAATGCTACCGGCTTTGTTCAATATATGATTGTTGAAATGATCCAAAAAATGATCATTTATGCATTATCTAGTTTAGAACTCTCATGTAAATATTTTTCTACATCTCCTCCTTGGTATTTTGATTTTGCAACTTCTAATCATATGACAAATAATGTTAAGACTCTTACTAATGTGGACAAATATTTTGGAAATCTCAAGATTTATACCATTGACGACAGTTCTTTACCTATCACAATAATTGTGATGTTTCTTCTTCTTTAACTAATGTCTTTTTCTCTCCTAGCCTTGCAACCATTCTTGTTTTTGTTTGCTAGTTAGTGGAAAAGGATTGTAAAGTGGAATTATCTAAATGTGGTTATGTTATGCAGGATCAACAATTAGGGAAGATGATCATGAAGGGGGCTAAAATGAGACATCTTTTTCTTCTCCATTTACCTTTATCTTCATGATTCTCATTACCTTATGTCACTTATAACTTTGTTCATATTGATTGTCGAACATGGCATAAACATCTTGACATCCAAACTATAATGTAATTCATGATTTGTTAAATTCTAGTTTACTTGGAAATACAAAGTCACCATCTTTTAGCGTTGTTCAATTTGAATATAATTTTTGCAGGGTATAAAAGTAAAATTTTACCATTTCCTACCCACACACCAAAAGTACTCCAACCATTTGATATAATACACAGTGATGTATGGGGCATGGCATTATTTATTCCTCTGGCTTCAAAAGTATTTGTCACTTTCATCGACGACTATAGTCGATTCATGTGGATTTGTTTTTTGTGTTCTAAAAGATATGTATTTTTTGTTTTTAAGCTTTTCCATGAACATATTCAAAACCAATTTTCTACCAACATGATAATTCTATGACTATCAACATAGGAGCAGAGTGACATGAGGATACCCCACCTACGCTAAGCCTTAAACACACTTATCATAAAAAAATTATATAATATAAGCAACATCTCGTAAACTTTCAAATGTTCTTTAAAATCAATAAAAACAAATAATAATCCATAATTTTATTACAATATCAAAATCCAATGTTTAACTAAAACACTGTAATAATGGAACACTCTAAAACATTAAAACAAAACTAAAAGGAAAGTCTCGTCGAAGCAAGCAAGACATACCAACAAATGAAGTAACATATACTCTCAACAAGTTAACCTGCTAACGGATGCTAAGAACCTGAAAAATAATATTAATAAAGAGGGGTGAGTTTAACTAACTCGGTAATGAAATAACATTTAATATACATCATAGATGCAATAGAAGTATAAGAACTAAAACATATATGTACATACATATTAAACATAATAGCATATGGTAGTGGAATAAAAGTCAAATAATAGATAATAGATGAAACCCTAAGGTTCTGATAATAGATAGGTTTGTGGCCCGATAACTATGAGAGGATCAGTCACCACATGTTGGTACCTCATTCACCAGCTAGGTATACAACCATGCATATAGACTAACTACTCTCCGTTAGTATAAAGTTTCTAACAAGTATCTCAATATCAAAACATAACAAATATTCACATATTTATAAAATTAAATGAATATCATATCGAATAGAATTTAATTTAACATAATATAAATGCAATTTCAAGAGTAGATAAGTACTCAGAAAATAAAAAAACATATATAATAATTCAAGAAATAATCAGTTGTACTCATCATCTAATCAATATATTCATATTTATATTACATGTATATTAAAAATTATCTCACTCACTTGAAAAACAGAGAAAAGACAACAGATGCAGAACTAAAGATTATTAAGGATCTTTAATAGGAACGTTAGCATAACCTATAACAGACATAAAAAACACTAAAAAAATAACTCAAAACAGATAACATAAAAGATCTTAACTCTAACATTAGAGACCAAAATGCAATTATAAAACCAAAATAGATCCACTTGATTGATCTTGAACTTATCCCAAACTAATCGAACATAAAATAACTGATCAACCGCCATTTCTCAATCAACCAAAAATAAACCAACCGATTGGCCATCACCATCAAGCCAACTAGTCAGTCGGTTCAGACTAATTAGTCGATCGGTTCATCGAGATTCCAGAATCCTGATATTCTAATCTTTTAAAAATTATACAAATCCTTAAAACTCAAAATTCTAGTCCTCACTTAATTCATTTTAATCCAAAATTAACATCATAAACATCAATTATACCTCTTAAATCATCCATATATCAAATCAAATCAAATCAATATACTAAACATTATAAAAATCCTAAAACATTTTTTTAGTCCATTAACTATTAAATCCCCAATTGAAAACAACAGAAGAGGAAGTCATGATACTTATTTTTTCAACCCTTCTAAAACTCAAAAGTTGAAGTTTAGATATAATTGAATTTTTGGTATATTTAGGGGAAAAGTCACAGCAAGGGAGAGAAAAAGTGAATAAGGGTAAATCAATTCTCGAGTATATAGGTTAAGTTGGGTTCTTGGGTTTGTGTCTGATGGCTAAAACATGGGTCTTACATTGACAATCAAGGTGAGTAGATATCTCACTTGTTTCAGGAACTTTTACAAACACATGACATAATCTCTCAATCATTTTATCTTTTAACCTCTCAGCAAAATAGGGTGGTTAAAAGAAAAAACCATCACCTTCTCGATTTTGTCTGCACCCTCTTATTAGAGTTATTTGTGCCCTCTTGATTCTGGTGTGAAGTCCTTTCTGCTATTGTCAATCTTATAAATAAATTGCCTTCTCTCTTATTGCACCATAAATATCTTTTCACTCAATTATTTGGTCATACTCTGAATTATCTAACCTTTGTACTTTTTGTTATGTGTTATGCTCACCTTTCCACACACAAACACACAAAACTCATTACCTGATCTATTAAATGTGCTTTTCTAAGATATTCTATACAATTGAAAGGTTTTCTTTGTTATGATCCAAGTATGTGTTGTATTTAGGTTTCTAGAAATGTAATCTTTCTAGAAAACCAATATTGTTTTTTCACTTACCATGCTCCTATTTCCTTTTTATTTTTTGTTTTGTCCATGTTTACTAATCATCCTGCAAATGCGGTAACTTCTAAGCCTTTTCTAGTGTACCAACAGTGACCTCTCTGCCCATCCACTTGGATTCTGGAACCTCTTGAGACCCCTCCAACTAATCCCCTAACTATTGATCTTGTTCTAACAACTTCACCTACTCATCTTAGACATAGTACTGATGTAGGTTTTGTTTCGATACTCGTTTATTTTTTATAACCACCGTGTCTTCTATAATTATTCCCTCAAGTTATAAACATGCAATGATGCATGAATGTTGGCGAAAAGCTATTGAAATAAAACTTTTAGCACTTGAAGAAAACCATTCTTGAGATGTTGTTATGTGTCCCTCTATGAAACCTATTGTGAGTGAGTGTTTTTTATTAAGATTTTTTTATGGATCCATAGACCATTACAAGGCTCAATTAATGGATATTAATATCAAGAGTATGGCCTAGACTATGATGAGATATTTGCACTGATAGCTAAGATCACCATCGTGCGTATAATTATAACCCTTGTCACCTCTTAATCCTGGCCTTTACATCAACTAGATGTTAAGAATGCATTCCTACATGGTGACCATAAGAAGAAAGTTTAAATGAAACTTCCTTTTGGTATGTCCACTTCATCACCTAATGATGTCTGGAAACTAAATCATTCTCTGTATTGTTCGAAACAGGCACCGAGAGCATGGTTTGAAAAATTTTAAACCAACATCCTCAGCTTTTCATTCATTCAGAGTCAATATAACTCCTCTTTTTTTCTACAAAAAACACCTAATGAGATAGTTGTCCTCTATATTTATATAGATGACATTATTGTCACTGGTTATGATATGGTGACCATCTCTAAGATTAAAAAATTATTGAATATATTTTTCATATGAAAGATCTTAGGCAACTCCTTTCTTGAGGTTAGAGATTTAACGTTGGCTTTAAGGTATCTTCTTAAATTAGAACAAGTATATTTAGGATTTGGTTCAATTAACACGACCCACATACAATTCCCATGGAAATTAATGTGATGAGGGGAGCTTCTTGGTGATCCCACTCTCTATGTGAAACTAGCTGGTAGTCTTTTCTACCTCACCATCATTCGACCCGACATCTGTTATGTTGTTCACACTATTAACAAGTTCATGCAACCCCCTGACATCTCCACCTTGCTATTGTTTGCCACATCATTTGATACATCTTTGGCACACCTATTCGTGACTTATTCTTCTCTACTAGTTTTTTAATCCAATTACAAGCCTACTGTGATGCTGATTGGAAAATCCATTATCGGATGATGTTTGTTTCTTGGCAATGCTTTTATATCTTGGAAATGCAAGAAGTAGGATTGCATCTCCAAGTCATCCATTAAGGCCGAGTACCATGCCATGTATGCTGCCTGTTCCGAGATCATCTTATTACATGGTCTCCTCACAGAGCTTGGTTTCTTCCATATTCACCTTACTCTGCTACATGATGAAAACATTAATGCCATCCAAATTGCTGTTAACCCTATCTATTACGAGTGCACGAAGCACATAGAGGTTGACTGCCACTCTATTCGGGAGGTCTTTGACCACAAAGTTATTACTCTTCTACACATCTTCACTACTTAACATATTGCAAATATCTTCACCAAATCCATGACATGTTAGCACCATCATTTTTTTGTTAGTAAATTTATACTTGTAAATTTACCAGCATTAGTTTGAGGGGGGTGTCAAAGGAAAGTTTTTCTCAAATTGACAATCATTAGTTGAACTTTTAAAACCAATAAATTTTATATGACAACTAAGTTCTTTGTTATAAACCTTTCTTTTAATTAGGATATACTAATTGTAGGTTAATAGTAGATAATTTTGTACATGGTAGTTTTGTATATCTAAAGGCTAAAAATCAACTTATACAATTTGTACTCTTTCTATATAATGAGAATTTCTCCACTTAGAGGAAATAAGTTTTTTTTTTTTCAAAGCTCTCTAAGTTTATCAGGCTAGGTACATGGACATGGCTAGGAAGGCATATGCGTTTGGGTCCTTTTTAAAGGACTAGACATGTTGGGCTACCTAGGCTCACGTACCTGGCTCGTTTTTGTTTTTAATTTTTAATTTTTTTATTTAAATTTAAAATTATTTTTTTCTTCAAATTAATTAATTAAAAATATTAAAAATATATTATTTAATTAAACTCTTAAATTAACAAAGAATAAAATTTTATATTATTTTATTAAATGACGTGTTTTTGAATAAAAATACATCAGTATTTTTATAATATTAATAAACCTTTTATTTTACATCCCATCATGATTATTTTTTTTTAAATTTATCCGTTACTTTTGTAATAGGTTTTTTTTTTTGCTATCATATAATTAAATAACAGTTATTTTAGAAAAAAATGATGTTATTAAGTCCAGTCGAGTCCATAACTTGAGTCACGAGCATGATGGATTAGCTTGGGTTGACCCAAGTCGATTAAAAATATCATCCCATTTATTTTTGAAAAAATTATAATTTTATTTACATTAAATTTTGAGTTCACGGTCAAATTTCTTCTTGCAAATAGAAAAGATAATAGCAACACTTGCACAATTTATTTTATATTTTAAAAAAATTTAGTTCGACTTGCAGTGAAGCACGGCCAGTTACCTAGTGATATAACTAATTCAATTAAACTTTATGTATAATTATTTAGACTCTAAATATCAAACAAATTAATTCAAAAAACATTTAAAATATATTCATTTATAAGAAAATCAGAAGAATATATGAATAGTGAAAAGTAATAAATATAATCCGCAAGAACTTATATATTGAAATGTATGAATATTAAAGTACCAAACCAGTTTTCATCAATTTAAATTTTTAATAAACATATCCCTCATTTTGAAGCAATTGCTGATATTTTTTTAGATGCAATCAAGTTAAATATAAGAGACTTGCAGCAGTAGGGCTGAGCATTTCCGGTTCGGTCCGGTTTTGAACCAAAATAAGCAACCAAACTGAATTTTTTTTTTAATTTTGTGAACCCAACCGAACCGAAAACCGGTTCAAACCAATTAATTTCGGTTCGGTTCGGTTCGGTTTTTTTTCCTTTCAAACCGGTTCAAACCCAATGGTCCTTTCTACTTCTCCTGCAACCTCATACAGTAGATCCCAAGTTGCTAGAGGTGAAGACCCATTGACATTCAGACTTCCACGGCTAGATCCTTGTCTACAACTGCACTTGCATCCAACTACACATAACGTTGATGGAGACGATCCAGACAAAACCCAACCTTGCAAATCAGGCAAAAAACCCAAGACCCGAACATCAGACCCAGAAAACATAATCACAGAAACCAGAGCAGGTCGTCCTACTTTAAAAAAGAAACATAAAGGAAGCAATACCTTAGTCTTTTCGGTGCTGCAAGGGGGGTCGTTTCTCTTGAAATCATCTTCAAGGGCGGAGTGAGCCGTTTGGTGAGTTAACTCAGCCAAGTAATCTTCTTCGTCACTCTGTGTCTTAGTAGAGCCAACGACGACCAACTTGTTCTGCTTTGATTTTTCACCAGCCAGAGAGTAAAGAGAGAGATGCAAAGAAGGGAGGGGAGGGGAGGGGGGCCAACCAAAAAGTAAAGTGAAAGTAAAAGTAAAAGTAAAAGTGGAGAGATGCAGAGAAGTGAGGGGAGGGGGTGGGCGGCAGTTGATAGTTTAATGTTATTCTAGGGTTAGAAAGCATGGTATTTATACTTGGTTTTTTTTTTTTAAGTGGTTGCTGGTTGAACCGGTTCGGTTCGGTTCGGTTCAATCGGTTTCAGACTTTAGAAACCGAAACTGAACCGAACCGGAATTTTTTTGTGATTTTTTAATCGGTTAATTCGGTTTTTTTTCGGTTATTTTTTTTTCCGGTTTTCTCGGTTTAATCGGTTTATCGGTTTTTTTGCTCACCCCTATGCAGCAGCATCTGCTGAGGCTGAGCAGATAAAATGGTTTCCAATACACTCTCCAACCACATCAATATATTAACATTAATATATCAACACGTCAAGTTATCATCCACATCAACATGTATTTGATGAAATCTAATAAGAACAATCACTAAAAAAAAAAAATCATTACACACTTGAGCAACAAAAATAAAGGTAAGGACACTTAAAATAAAAAAAATCTTGAACACCAAATATATAATATTCTCTTGTTATTGTGGTAAATTGTTTGTTTATGGCTGATTATTGGAAGCCATCCGGAGCATACTTCTCCAAGGATTCAAAAAGGCATTAGAGCATGGATTGGAGCCTCGCATGATTCCTGGTAATAAAATGAGGAAGAAATGTCATTCTCTTTCAGCAGAAAAAGGGAAGCAAATCCATGTCGAGTATTTTTACCATTCATGGGCTGCAGTACACGGCAATTTCAAGGCTACTCGTAAACTCAATCATCAACAAACCATAAAGTCATCAAGGGTTGTCCTTATCCGAGAAAATACGTTGTCCAAATATTGGCAAACTTCACCATGTGGACTGAGGCGGATCATAGCATAATGACACTTGAAAACTTCCAGCAAACTATATGGTTATAATGCTTACATAAAAAGTAGTGGTGACTGGTAACTAAACAACAAGAGGGGTGCGGAATAAATCATTAAGGTAAAATAAGAATTGCAGGCAGCATATCAATGTAATCTAGAGCACATATTGGATACTGATGAATTATGGATATTTATAAGGCCTCTATAAAGTGTCGAGAATTCGGAAAATCCTCAAATTTAATCCAATATATTTTGATCCTTGCCTAATTGTACGATAAAGGGTTTCTCTTTCACATTTCCATATTTTGTTCAGATGTGTACATAAAGAACTAGAGTCCTTTTAACTAGCGTGCCATGGGCAAAAACTAGAGTCCACTTTGAAACATTAAGCCTTCATGTGCGTGTCCAGTCCCCAATATGAAGTCTCTGAAGTTTGAACTTATACCACGAACACAGGCAACTGACTGCAACGCAGAGAAACCCAGGAAAAATATGCTACATTTCTCAGAAACCACAGAAGGCCATTGGATCACCAGAGCTTTGTTTTAACCCAAAAGAGGAGGAAGACAACTCCTAGCACAATAGCAACAGGGGCCCATTTTCGAATTAAGGCCTGCACTCAAATCGTGTAAAGCAGATCATAAGTAAATTTCAAGTGTATGTACTCCATGCAATTATGTTTCAGCATTTGTCAAGAACTAAGCAGTAACCAATGCCAACATTTATCACAAAACAAGTATAATAAAGAAAATTATATTAAAACAAGCATGGAGAAAATTTTTGAATTCCAACAAGACCTATAGTTAAAGCCCTTCAGGAAACAATCCTGAAACCCAATTCTATCCGAAAAAATTAACCAAAAAAATATACTCTATCTGAAAGAAGGAAACTAACTACTATCAAAGGTAAAGCACAGTGCATAGAGCCAGCCTAACGTGCAAATCTCGCAGAAATAGTGGAGCACCTAACTGATTTTAAGAACATAAACCACAACAACCTATTCTTCTAAAATCTTTTTGGTCGCAATCCCATGGTTTACCATGGACAATAACAAAAATAAAAAAAATAAAATAAAATCACGGGATCAGTCTTATGAAAACAAAATATAAAACACTTGAATGTATCATAGATATTCTAAAACCAGTTGTTTCCTTTTAAAGGACATGAGAATGATTCTCTGTTTAACCATAATATGCCAAATGGATCTCAGTTGCAGATGCTTTCCACAAGACTCTATGACACCAACAATAGGATAAAGTTCACTGCCATTTGAAAAACAGATAAAGGCCACTTGTGCCCCAAGACTTCTTCAAAGAATTGTCAAGAAGGTAAAGAAAACAAAGGCCCTAAAATACATGACAACCTTTTTCATGAAAACCCTTTCATACAATTACATTGGTGTTTCCAAGAATTTGAGCGTGCAACCTTTTGGCAAATAATAATTTATGATTTCAATAGTACTCAAGCAACCTTTTATTTCTTTATTTTGATAGGTAAGAATTTGCAACCCAAGTGGTACAAATTAAATTTAGTCATAAAAAACCTCCACAATATATAACCAAATGGCCTCCAAAAAAAGGCCAGCTGGTAAAGAGCACATCGGATAAAAGCATACAAATTGAGATCAAGTTGCTGAAGTGTCAGTTGGATTAACACTGTATGTTAACTGCTTAGCAAATGAAACTAACCTGTCGATTCAAATCTCTTGCCTTTTCAGCATATATGCGAGATTCTGATGTTAACCGACTTGACATTTGACTGACCTCTGCATTGTCACCAAAGATGCAAGAGAGAATTTTGTGAATATATCGAGTGGGGGATGAAAGGTAAGAATGTAGCATCTTTTATCCAAGTGAAAGAAAGGAATGATTAAAACACAAATGATGAGGCAAAAAGCAATTGATGCGTGTAGCATGTCACTCACATGTAAATACAAGGAACAAGTCTTATTTGGCCAAAATCAAATATAGAAGAAACACGATTTGGTTAAGCTTAATAATTTACGAATTCAGTGCGGTTTTTATTTTTTTTGCATTACAACCTACTTTTTAAACTAATTTTCACCTGAAAAAGATCAAATTGATGTTTTTAGGTGTTTTTTTAATGGTTTTGATGTGCTAATGTAAAAAAAATCTAAAAAAACATCATTTTAATGCATTTTCAATTGAAAAGCACTTCTGAAAAACACTCTGCACCACAATACCAAACACACACTCATTGATGAAGAAAAAAGTTCTCTAAAAAGGGATAAATATGATTCCCTGCAAGAGTTCATATATTTGGTGTTCTATCCTTGCAGAATAATGGCAAGCCCCAAAAAATATGGTTTGAGTACAATTTCTAAGTGGAGATATGTGACCAAGGAAAATAGGTGATGCATTCCACCCTACATCAATAAGTTCCTATTACTTTTGTCAGCTTCATAATAATCAAAGGACTAACTTATTGAACAAGGAAAATGCATACATCTCTATAGCATATAATACAGATACCAGCTGACATCTCTAGAGCATATAAAACATCCACATAGCTTGTTAGTATATCCCAGTTGAGCATGCTTATATAATCATCGCCTAATCTAATTAATACCGCATCTAAACATATATAAAAACTCATAAACACTAATATATTCATTTCAAGTATAGACATGGATCATGTTTTACTTGCACCATAATCATAAAATCGATCAATCAATCTTACGGTCCAGCTTTTCACCAACACCCAAAACTTCCTGCACATTGCGAGTCATTATTTGGTGGACTTCATACAGCTCATCATTCAACTTTGCAACGTTCCGCTGGGTGCGGGTGTCCTGATACAACTTCTTTGTTTTCTGTATGAAAGTATCTTAAGAACATAAACATGAAAAACAAAATCAATCCTAGTAGAAGTGCCAAAGAGAGTGTAAAGGAATTTAAATATCTGTAAGAACAATTTTATTTCAATAGGAATAAAAACTTACCAAATTTAATGAAGGCATATGGTCTAGCAGCAGTTTCAATTTGAGCCCCATTGACACGTTCAAATTCATTCTTAAGGTCTTCCAGGTATTGAAAGGCAAGTTTCTTAGGATAAGAGCGGTCACACATAGTAAGGTAACAAACACGTCCTTCAATGATATAACTACTCAGGTGAAGGAAAACATCTAGTCTGGTTGACTTTAAAAATAATAAGAAAGCAGAAATCATGGAATAAGTTTTACAAGATACAAAAAAAAAAAAAAAAAAAAACCCATAAATCCCACAGTTCAAAATTCAGAAAAAGGAACGGACCATGTGAATTGATAGTATCAAGTAGCATAACATGAACATAAATTAGGTCATTAGGGAAACATAAATAAGATATTGGACTTCTGGGCATAACTAATAAGAGATTGCATGATTATGCCGTAGGTGTAGAATCCTTAACGAGTTGGAGGAAGATAAACTAAAAATACGAAAGTTAAAGACAAGTTTACGCATGCTTAGCAAGTCTAATAAAAATGTTTAGGAGCAATATACATAAATGTCAGGCTATCAAGAACAAACTTCCAAAGGTTATGAAATGAACAAATAAAAATAAATTGCAGGATACTGGAAAACATAAGGACCAGTTTCAACGGACATCCTCGATGCGTCATTGTGGCCAGATGCAAGGTTCTTGAAAAGTGCCTTGACCTGCTGCTTGTACATTTCAGCATCTTTCACATCACGACCATCATCCAGTCCCTCTGCTAGCGGAAGTCCATCAGTAACACGCGCGATCATTGTCAGCTTCACCATCTTTACTTCTTCACTCCCTCAGATATACAAAATAACTGCATTATGTTAAATTATGTTAAAAATAGAAAACCCAGATCCATTAGAGGCCAAACAAGCAAATTTGATCAAGATTCTGTCTTTAAGACCAGTATTTAATTAAAAAAAGAAGAAGAAACATTCCTTAAGCTAAACTTAACATCGAAGCATCAGGATGTAAATTATCTGAAATCTAAGAACTGAATCATATCCATTAAAGTATGTTCAACAAAAAAAAAAAAAAAAACCGTGATTAATTTTGTGTAATTGC
>Ga0307515_10010136_pt1 | contig 18095 bp, 18 predicted proteins | sample 17_EM_MG_FD_194513 | JGI IMG/M metagenome (GOLD analysis project Ga0307515, IMG submission 194513) | Populus trichocarpa ectomycorrhiza microbial communities from riparian zone in the Pacific Northwest, United States - 17_EM | ecosystem: Host-associated > Plants > Roots > Unclassified | place... | reverse complement strand
CCAAGGCAATCTGATGCATTCTCAAATGAATTATGTTTGTGATGGAATAATAAATAGTTTAATGGAATGATTTGAGGACAACAATAATGTAACATTATTATTTTTTTATGTATTACAAAAAAAAAACCCCTCACAAATGCTACTCACAACTTGAAAATTCACACATGTTCTTCTTGGTAATTTTATTACCAGAAGCACTTACAAAAACAACTTACCCAAACACATATAAATTGTTTTTCAGAAAATTTTAATTTCAATCACAGTTTTAACCAAATATATTTTTTTTTATAAAAAATCATAAAAAAATAATTTTTTAAAAAGTATTTTTTAACCATCACAATCACAAAAATCCACCACTCTTCTAAACATAGTTGAATTTTGTGATCCTTTGCATTGGAAAATGTAGTGGCGTGCCTAACGTCCCAGATTATTGATAAGTTATTACGTCTCAAGTCTATAACTGTTATCATAAAATTTTGAAGCCATTTACATTTTGTTTTTAAATTTTTATTTATGAACAATTAAAAGTGTATAGCCATTGCACTACCAATAATAAAAAGCCTTTTTTGCCCAGTTTCTAGGATCATACAGGAAATGTTTTCTTAATAAATAACTTAAGTATTAGAATATTCTTAATAAATAATAAAAGGATATTAATAAAAATGTCAAAATTTAATATTTTTTTATCATGATATTAATAATAATTATCTCTCAGCTGCGCGTCAAATATTTTTTTTATAGAATTTGTTATTTAGTTTTTCTCAAATTTAATATTCTTATATTTTTAACACTCCAATGTCAAAATTATCAATTTATTATTCAACTTGCTTCTAGATTTGTGTTAAGTTTTTATTTAAAAAACAAGACTTTAGTGAAAATAAAATTTTCAAAGAACAAAGAATGAAATAATAAGAAAATGGGTTTTTATTAAAGAGATGCTTTTATATCCTTATTTCAAATTGCTTAAATTTTATTTTAATTGTTTTTAGTTTTTATGCAATGAACAACATAATTATATATTTTTTAAAAGGGCATTAATAAGAAAAAGATAATACTAAAAAAATTACTCTTTTCCTACAACATTTAAGTAATTACTTTTTTTTTTTTTTGCATAGATTCATTTTGTTGTTGTATTATAAAATAAAAATAAAATAAAAAATGCCCTGTGACACGGGTTCCCATTTCTTCACATGCATCTTTTGATTTTCTATTTTATTCTCTATTTAACATTAACAACTCTATCATATAATTTTTTTTATTTATTCTATTAAATGCAAGCATGGCCTTTCCAGTTCAAAGTTTTTAAATATGCTAACAATACTTGAATATATTTTTTTACATTAGAAATTATTATTATTATTTTTTTTATCATAGCACTTGTAAGTTAGCTAGTGATGTGCTAATATATGAACAAATAGAGCAACTTGATCTTCTACTGTGTTGTAATCCAATTTTTAAGCTCTTTATTTTTGTATATATTTTGAGAAAAAATAGAAAAATAAAAAAAATATCTTTTTAGTAATTTTTAGTTAATTTTAATCATTTCATTATTTTTTTTTATTTTTATGTGTCAAGAAAATAATATAATAAATTATGAAAATAGCTTGCGTTGAAATTGGAGCAATGATTAAGCATCACAATCACAGACAAAAAAGAATGAAGTTTGCATTTATTTATTCATTATTGAGGTTTTAAATTGAAAAAAAAAAATGAAAAGATGACTTAATTTGATTTAACTCCGCTAGGAGTGAAAGAAATTTGAAGTTTAATAATGATTTTGAAACAAATAGCCAAGTTAGAAATTAATGGAGGGTTTGATTGAAAACGTAATTTGAAATTGGAAGTCAACCTGAATTTGCAATAAATAATTAAATAAAAAAGAATAAATTAATTCAAGTAAGGGTACAATTGAAAATAAATAAAAATATGATTTAGGAGTTTTGGGAAAATAAGAACTAAAATGAAATTAAAAAAATAAATTAATTCAATTTAGGATTTAAATTGAAAGAAGTTTCAAAATTAAATATATTAATCAAATTAAATTAAAAAATTCAAAAACCAATGACTGTAATGAAAAGGATAAAATATAAGGGGACCAATTGACTCTTTTCTTTTTTAATTTCATTTTAGTCCTGTTTGTTTCATTCCAATTAATTCAGTCTTATTAATTTCATTCCAATCCAATTATTTTTTATTGATTCATTTCGGTCCAAGTTAATCAAGGAATAAAACTCCCACCAAAACTAGGGGTGAGCAAAATAATCGAAAAATTGATTAAACCAAGAAAATAAAAAAAATAACTGAAAAAACCGAATCATGAAAAAAAACCGATTAAACTAATTAGAATATTTAAAAAAAATATTTGGTTCTGTTTGGTTTCGATTTCTTAAATCTGAAATCGAAAAACCGAACCGAACTGAAAAAAATAAAAAACCAAACCGAAAAAACTAAACCAAATCGAAACCAAGCCTATTAGAAAGTAAAAAAAAATAACCCAAAAAAAATATAGTTTTTGGTTTTTAATATAAAATAACCAAACCAAACCACACCAAAACCAAACCAAACGGAACCAAACTAAACGGAACCAAAACCGGTCGGTTAGGTTTTGGTTTTTTAATATAAAATAACCGAACAGAATTAAAACTGATCGGTTTGAACCGGTTTCGGTTTTATTTTTTATTTTATAAAATTTTAATTTAATTATTTTTATAAATAAAAATCAAACCAAACCAAAAATAATCACTGCTGCTGTCCAAAACCAATTCTTCATTAACTCCAATATCAGTCTTTCCTCCTCAAACCTCAATCAATCAGTGGTCTCCCATTTCTTCCACACAAGACACCATTGTCCCTTTCCTTCAACAATACTGCCCGAAAACAACCCCCGTCAACAGTTACAAAAAACAAAAAAAACTACCACATCTTCTCAACTAGACCACCACAAAAGCCCAGCAACGACCTTCCCTCACCACGCTGACAGCCACTCCCATAGCCGTTTTCTTCCTCACCCAAATCCCGTCACTGTTGCTTTTTTCTCCACAAATACCAACGGTAGGAACTCCGACCACCCACAAATACCCACAGCAGTACCTCCCACCAGCCTTCACCGAGCAAACCACCATCACAGATCCAAAAATCCACTAGACCCACCACCAGCTACAGACTTCAACCTAATCTAATGACCCATTTACTCCTTAGCCACCTAGAAGTTCCTCTTTTTTTTAACCAGAACCACCAAACTCAACCGCCAGCCCCAGTCAAGCCATTACTCATCATTTTCTCTATCACCGACACGAATAGCAACCTCGCAACCATCATCACCATCGAACCAACCAGTACCACCACACCGACCAATCTGTCAGCAACAACCACAACATCCCATAATCCTCCTGTAACATCATGGTATTTTAACGACGCTTGAACCCATAAAAAACGTGGGAAAGTATATATATGGTTTTACAAATGTATACAATTTATTATAATTCTTATTAAGAATTAAATCCACGATAACTATTTATAAATTTTTATTTTATAAAAATATAAACATATTTTTTTTTATAATATTAGATTGTTCAATTACCCTATAAAATAAAATTTTTAAATAAATATCTTATCTTGTGTAATTAAATATCTTGATTTATATTTATTTTTTTAATTTTTTTAGTTTTATTTATAGTTAATGTTAGTATTTTTTTAATTTATTATCATACATAATTCTTAATTTGATTTATTTGATTTTATATATATATATATATATAAACTTTTTTATTTGCATTTAAAAAAGTTTTTAGTTAAAAAATACATTGAAAAAACTATCATACATAATTTTTTTAATAAAAAATAAAAATATATGATTTGCAGTGTAGTGCATCATATAATTAGTAAGATAATAAAACCTAATTTTATTCAAGTTATTAGATACCTTTAATTTGAATAACATTGAAAAATAAAAATTATAATAAAAACTAAATAAAAAACCACCTCAGAAGCACTGTTCACCTTATTGTGCTTATGAAATGTGAAATTTATAAAATATTATTATTTCTAATCGTGATAAAATAATTGTTTCGTTTTAAAATAACAATATTTAAATATATCGTACTTTTAAAGTGCAATAATAATTGTCAACTGGTCGACCGATTTGATACAATTATTTAACCAATAGAACAATGGTTATACAATTATACATTCATTTATAAATCAATATGACAAGTTTAAGTCTACGAGAAGGTTTGGTCGCATTATACTAGAATAATGACTCAAAAGAACTATAACTTTTGATTTGATTGTTTAACCGTGTTTAAATATTTATAGAAGTTTTTATAAACTGCTTTTTTTCAAAAAGCTATGAAAAAACTACTTCGATCATTAAATCTTTAGATTTCAAAGATTTCATTTTAGGATCTTGTTTTTAAAATTTTTGATAGTTTTATAATTTTTTTAAGAATCAATTGATTAATTAATTTTGAATTTAAATAAATATTGTATATATAAACCATAATATCAATTAAATTTTTTATTATAATTACTAATTATGTAATAGATATTATGGTTTTAAAATCATGATATGTAATTAAATATTTATATATCACAGTTCTTAATAGCATATTCAAAAATATATTATTTTACCAAAAACTTCTTGCTTATTAAGTATTTCGCAATTTATTTGCATCTTCCATGCTAATTTCACAATTTATCCTTCAACCATTCGCCTAAAATTGAGAGACCACGCGATAATTTCATTTTCACCCATTTTAATTTATATGTATAATTTTCTGAGAATTTGATTGATTAGATTGATTGAATCGAATAGAAAAACTAACGGAGGACAAAAAAAAAAGGAAAGGAAAGGAAAGGACAACAGAAAGAAAGGACCCTAAGGGCCTGTAATCCCAATTTGATCGATCTTTTGCTTATGAAACCCTGGTACAATTCCAATTGTAATGGCAGAGGAGAATGGCGTTGGCAGATCCGAGATAAACGGTAGATTTGCTTCGAATGACTCGATGGAGTTACGGTGGGTGTTCCAAGACGACGACGACGACGACGACGACGATGATGATTCAGTGATGGACGACGACAACGGCAACGACAATAGTAGACAGCGGCACGGCGGTGGATTAGAATCTGACGAGGAAGATGAAGAGGACACAGGGGAGCAACGGCTGTTTCGAACTGGCCCCCTCATCGACTCCTTCGATGTGGAAGCCCTGGAGATCCCGAGCGCCCACCGCAACGATAATTACTACGAGGTGGAAACCATTATTATTGTTGTTGTTGCTGTTATTGAATTTGGTTTGTAGAAAAAGAAAAATTGATTTGAAAATAGAAAATGTTTGGCAGGAGTTGGGTGTGGGAAGGAGAATAATACTTGCATTTCAAACACTGGGAGTTGTATTTGGTGATGTTGGAACCAGTCCTTTGTATACTTTTGGTGTTATGTTTACAAAGGCGCCTATCAATGGAGAAGAAGATGTTGTTGGTGCATTGTCTTTGGTTTTGTACACTTTAATCTTGATTCCACTTCTCAAGTATGTTCTTGTTGTTCTTTGGGCTAATGACGACGGCGAAGGTACTACTTAGTAGTTACTACTGCTCACTTAATTACTAATTATGCCTAGTTATAATCTTAGTATACATTTGATTCTATTCACTATATTGCAGGTGGTACTTTTGCTTTGTACTCTTTGATTTGTCGACATGCTAAGGTCAATCTTCTCCCTAATCAGCTTCCTTCCGATGCTCGTATATCTAGCTTCAGGCTTAAGGTGCCCTCCCCAGAACTTGAGAGATCTTTGAAAATCAAGGAGAGACTTGAGACTTCGGTTACTCTCAAAAGATTGCTTCTCATGTTAGTGCTTGCTGGTACCTCTATGTTAATTGCTGATGGGGTTGTTACTCCTGCTATGTCAGGTCTGTTTTTGTTTCTTTGGAGTTTATCAGAATTATGATATTGTTCTTATGTACGAAAAAGCTATTCTAGATATTTATTTGACGTGCCCTTCTTTTATTGTTTTTGTGCAGACCATGTTTGCCATATTTTCTTTGGTTCCTAGTAACTAGTACCTTATGATTTACTTGGGTAACTTTGTTTGTCTCAATGCAGTAATGTCAGCTGTTGGTGGTCTGAAGGTTGGAGTAGCTGCAATTGAGCAAGGTGATCTAATATTCTGCTAGCCATATTTTTTTTATATAAGAGTTAGGGTTTCTTCTTAACTTATCAGTCCGAGTCTGGCATTATTCCTTTGAGAATTGGACATTTGGAGCCATTCATTTCCTTTCTTTCTCCTTTTTTGTTTTTGTTTGGGAAATTGGGCTCTAGATTTTGATAGGGGGCTATTGTAACCTGGACCACTGTCAAATAAATTAATAAATAAATATAGAAGGAAAGTAATTGTAACTCTGATAACATAAAACTTTGTTTGTTGTGTGATTTATTGGAGATCTAAGATAGTGTAATCATAGGTGGGGTTTGTAATCTGATTTTCCATTGAATGATAGGAACAACAAAACATGATGCAGGAAGAGGCTGTTTCTGCATGAAATAGTTTATATAGCAAAACTTTTGTAGCAAAAGCTGTAATAGACATATCATTTACTGGTTATATGGTTCAGAAGGTGCTCAAAACTATCAGGGCTGATTTATACACCCAATTTAATATCTCTTCTAAGTCCCCAATGGCAACTAGGGGAATGGGTTCTTTCCACAGACCAATGCCCTCTGTAACTTAATGAATGTAGTGCTTGGCTTGGGCATGGATCAAGACTCTGATTCATTGTGAACATGTCTGAACTTTTCGAACAGACCGTCAATTTAAATTTACGATGTGGATGAACTTTGTCTCCAGTTCTCATGCTTTTGATTGTCATGTTGGGCTATAGTTTATGCCTAGCCCTCCTCTCCCCCTTGCTGCCAAAAAAAAAAGGCAAAAAGAAATTTCTGGCAAGTTTTAGGCTGTGTTTGTTTTGTGTAAAATATTTTCCTGGAAAATGAGTTAAATAGTTCCTGTTTGAAATTAATTTGATTGCAACCAAATTAGCAAACCTTGCATGCCTTCTATTACATTGTCAAATTTAAATGTCCTTGCCTTTTTGTTTTTTCGCTGTGGAAAACGAGCTATAATATTGAGTTAATTATTTTTGTTATTTGTTTTGTGCAGAGCATGTGGTGATGATTTCAGTTGCCTTTCTTGTAATTTTGTTCAGTGTACAGAAGTTTGGGACCAGTAAAGTCGGACTTGTTGTAGGCCCTGCTTTATTCTTGTGGTTTTGTTCTCTTGCAGCCATTGGGATTTATAACCTTGTTAAATATGATAGCAGTGTCTTAAGGGCATTTAATCCTGTTCATATTTATTACTTCTTCAAGAGGAACTCAACTAAGGCCTGGCGTGCACTTGGAGGCTGCTTGCTATGTGCAACAGGTAACACACTAATATACGATTTTTTTAGTGCTTGAATGCAATGGTGCTTGCTGTTTTTGTTTAGTGGTAAGGCTTACTGGTTGATTCCCATCTGTAAATTTGGCTGGCTTTCTAATTAGTTCACAAAACCATTTTCTTGTTTAGTGCATGGATAATATTCACATTGCTTCTAGTCCAAACTGTTATGAAGTTCGTACAACCTTAAGAGTGTTGGATAATTGATGTTTGAAGCTCATGAAAGAATTTAGGTTAATGCAGCAGAAATTTTAAAGTTCATCAATAAGTGGTGGCTGATTGAGGATAACTGGATTTGATTGGCCTAAAACGATTGATCTTTTCGGTACTAGTGGCAATGCAGATGGCTTAATTTTCATCAACTTATGAGAGTGTTTGATAACCTTGTCATTTCTCTTATTAAATGGAGATTGCAGTTGAGTTAACCTTGAAGGCGTGATGGAGCTATGATGTCAAAAAGTGTGGAGTCACTTAAACTACCAAGTGTCAAAGGGTAGATCCCCAAGTCTCTCTAAGCAGCACCCTATTTTTTCTAAAAATAAAAAAGCGGTAACAAAAATAGAGATGGAGGGGATTTGTTTTCTAGAGAATGTTTGGATATGGGAAACTTCCCTTTTGCTTTCTTCTTGGGAGGATGGTTAATTCTCCATTAAGCTTTTGTAATTCCCTTTTATATGTCTACTAATAGCATGGGAGGTATGGGCCATGCCTCCAATTCCAATTTTGAGATTAAAGAAAGGAAGTGTAATTCTTACTGAATTGTCCTCTATGGATGGAAAATTAGTAGCTAAAGTACCCTCCATGAGAATTAAAGTGGCCCTTACATGATTATCTGGAATTGTAAGGGACTTGGAGAAATTGACTTGTGTTCTAGCAAGGGCAGAACACATGTTTATACAGGTTCTTTGTATACAAGTGTTTTCTATTTAGCCGAGGTCTCTTGAAGCAATTGCTCTCAAGTAAAGGCAAAAATTCTGTAGTGTAGCGTGGAACTCGTAAAAAATTCACACCAATTTAAAGAACGCCCGAGTCTTGATGATAATATGAACTTGGAAGGTGATGTTTACAGCTGTCATAACTGAATCCTATTTTACACTTTTCTTTTATGATTGCTTCTGATGGATTCTTCCATCTCTCTCTGTTTGTTTTTTTAGGATCTGAGGCAATGTTTGCAGATCTGTGCTACTTTTCTGTGAGATCTGTGCAGGTAAAGAAGCAAGAAAATACCTGTTTAATGTATCCGATATAGAATCTACGTCTTTCTCTGATTATGTCAAGTGTCACAGAATTTTATATTCGTTGTTATGTTCTGATTGCTGCAATTCTGATTTATTTAATAGTGATCATTTGCAGCTTACCTCTGTATTTCTCGTTTTGCCATGCCTTTTGTTGGGTTATTTGGGCCAAGCTATTTATTTAATAGTGATCATTTGCAGCTTACCTTTGTATTTCTCGTTTTGCCTTGCCTTTTGTTGGGTTATTTGGGCCAAGCTGCATACCTTGTGGAACATCACACTGAAAATATGGCTGAGCTAGCTTTCTTTTCTTCGGTTCCAAGTAAGGTTCATTCTTTATCTGTATCAATATGGTCTATGCAATTTAATTAAGTAGAATCTAATTGCTACTTGCACAGCCTTCTTGTGGCTTGTATTCTATGTTCTTAGAAAATAAATTATTTATTGTGGTATAAAGTTGAATTCAATCCTGTTTTACATTTGGAACTTTTTACATTCAGTTCTGTTGCAACAAGTTTTATTCCGTGTCTCGCAGGTGGTGTTTTCTGGCCTGTCTTCCTCATTGCTAACTTAGCTGCATTAATTGCTAGTCGGACTATGACTACTGCTACGTTTTCGTGTATAAAACAATCAACAGCACTTGGTTGCTTCCCCCGTCTTAAAATCATTCATACCTCTCGGAAATTCATGGGTCAGATTTATATTCCTGTCATAAACTGGTTTTTGCTGGTAGTTTGCTTGGTGTTTGTCTGCTCTATCTCAAGCATCACTGAGATGGGAAATGCATATGGTAATATACTTGTTCCCTAGTTTTAATTGAATTTTTTCTTGGCATTCCAATTGCTACTGTTCATCAATTATTGAGTTTGCTTTTCTTTTCCGTTCTTTTTAATAATACAATGAATGTGTTGAAAAAAGGCCAAGTGAAGGATACATAGGAGTATACAATAAAGCACCACCAAAGAAAGAAATAGGAAATGGTCATATCTTACATTCTAGCAAATAGAGATCAGAGAAGACCAATCACGCAACATCCCAGTTTTAATTTCACCAGCAGCATGCCCCATCCCTTCAAACGCTCTGGACTTCAAAGACTTGAGTGGAACCTTCTGCCATGCAATTATACTACTGCATTTCTTTGACAGTTCCCCTCCAGGTATCTACCAAGTACTGTCTTAGATATAACCCAGTGAATACCAAATAAGGACAAGATTGCATACTGTATTTCTTCAGCAGCCAAGAGAAAAAACAGAATCATTATGACGAAATTATCAACCATGAAGATGTGTGATAATGCTGCCACCAACACTAACTTGAAATGCTGGTGCAAACTTGCAGTTGACACTTGCATAGATATAACGTAACTGGTAAATTACACTACATTTCAAAATAATTTTATCTTGAAGCACCTTCTTGTATACATGCCCCATTGAACAAAGTTTCTCGCTACTGTAATTGCCCATCCTGAATGGTGGTAAAAATAATAAGCTAGCTTTCGATGCAGCACTTCTATATCTCTCTTATTAGTGCAAGTTGCAAATAAGTTTGGTTTTGTTTTGTTTCTCCCCCCTTTTTTTTACTGTTTGCCATTATTTGAAAGTAATTTTTGTAGCCTGCTACTCGATGTTTTAATCAATTTGCTGAATAGCGTACTTTGCTGGGTACTTGAGAATACTTTTCTTTTTCCCACTGAGGCTCGAGTAGTTTCCCTTGGAACTAAGCAAAAAAAAAAGTAATGTTAAGCTCACAACCCTTTAACCGATCAGCAAATGAAAGAATTTCCTTGGATAAATTCGTGTGCATCATTTAAAACTTCAGGGAGACAGGTTTGTACTTCATAAGGAAATGAATCATATCTTAATAGTATTGCAGCTTTTGATTATTTGCTGAAGTTTCATAGGTTGGATGTTTCTTGTTCATGGTATGTGGCACCACAATGTTGTAACTGCTGTTACTGTTAATTTTTTGGTGATTAGTTTATTTCTTCCATACCATAATGTGAATATCTGGGAAATGAATTGACTATTGAGCTTCTTCGGTTCTTCCAATTATCTTTGGCATGTCTTTCATCCTATTTGAAAAGCAGTTACACTACTGCTATTCTTGAGTAGCACATTTCATTTATAAACAGTTGCATTGAACATCATGCAGATAGTGAAGCCATGTTTTGCTTCAATTATTTTGGTCTGTATGCAATGTGTTGACGGTAATAACCTGCTCTGTGTCGGAGAGTCTAGTCACTTCAAAGTTATGCATCAAACTAGCTTGCTTTTCCATTGCAGTGATTTATATAAACAATTTAATTGTTCTGATGGTAATCTGTTATTACAGGAATTGCTGAGCTGGGGGTGATGATGATGACAGTGATTTTAGTAACTATTGTTATGCTTCTTATATGGCAGATAAACATCATTATTGTCCTGAGTTTTTTGGTTATTTTCCTTGGAATAGAGTTGGCCTTTTTCTCATCAGTTCTAGGGGGCATGGGAGATGGAAGTTGGATAATACTGGTTTTTGCTGTAGTTATGTTTCTTATAATGTTAGTCTGGAACTATGGGAGCAAGCTCAAGTATGAAACTGAAGTTAAGCAAAAGCTTTCCATGGATTTGATGCGTGAATTGGGACCCAATCTTGGAACAATCAGAGCCCCGGGCATTGGTTTGCTTTATAATGAACTGGTGAAAGGAATACCTGCAATTTTTGGCCATTTTCTTACTACTCTCCCTGCTATCCATTCAATGATTATATTTGTGAGTGTAAAGTATGTTCCAGTTCCAGTAGTGCCTCAGGGTGAAAGATTCCTTTTCCGACGAGTCTGCCCAAAAGGCTACCACATATTCCGTTGTATTGCGAGGTAATGAGTTCAATTCTTGTAAGTAGGAGTTGTCAACTTGTCATCTGATGCATGGAAATGTCATTTCGAGTTAAATAAATTGGAAACTTAATTTCATGATGATAATTTTATTGCTAATTGTCATTTTTTTTTCTTGACTGTTTAGTTTACACAGAAGTACCAGCAGGGGCACCTCACAGTGTTTGGGGTGTTAATGGGCATTAATCTTATAATTATCGGTGTTCTGTTTTTCTTCTTACCTTAGTCTTACCCTATTGCCTTACAAAGTTCAATTTAATCACTTAAAACAGGTATGGCTACAAGGATGCTCGGAAAGAGAATCAGCAGGCATTTGAACAGCTGTTAATTGAGAGCCTTGAGAAGTTCATTCGTCGGGAAGCCCAGGAACGTTTGTTAGAGAGTGATGGGGATGATGATACAGACTATGAGGATGACTCCTCTAGTACAAGAGTCTTAATAGCTCCCAATGGAAGTGTCTACTCACTTGGTGTGCCCCTACTAGCCGAGTACAGCAACACAAGCAAGCCCATTTCTGAAGCAAGCACATCTGAGGCGGCAAAGCCAGGGACGCCTGGAGACCCTACAGGTTCTGATGCAGAACAGAGTCTTGAAAGGGAATTGTCTTTTGTTCGCAAGGCTAAAGAATCTGGGGTTGTATATCTTCTTGGGCATGGAAACATTAGGGCAAGGAAGGATTCCTGGTTTATCAAGAAGCTGGTCGTAAACTACTTCTATGCTTTTCTGAGAAAGAACTGTAGAAGAGGGATTGCGAATATGAGTGTACCCCACTCACATCTCATGCAGGTTGGCATGACTTACATGGTTTGACAATTGATCTTGATACAAGCTTTAGCCAAGCCTTGGTAATTTTCGATACCATGTAACCGCTGTTGATTGGAAGTAGAATACACTGGTTCACACATGGTTAGGACAATTTATCGACATGAGATACATCCATGTGTTTACACATGCTTACACATCTTTCTAGCTATGCCCGGCCATTAGGATTGCCAGCCCATGGAACTCTTTAATTTGGGAATTTTGTAGTGTTCATAGTTTAGGTTGTGTTTAATGCAACTGATTTTTACTGTAATGAGAGATGAATATGGGAATTAACTCGTGTAGTTACCATTTCAAAGTGATGTGAATCTGATATGGAGCCAAAATCCCATTTCATATTGTCCTAAAAAAAATTGATAACTCAGTTGAGTTTTATGAAGATGATGGTTTTCATCTGATACCACTTTGCTGTCTCTCTTGTTGACTCCAGCCATGGTTACTTTTCAACAGACTATAAGATTATGTTATCTTTCTCTCATTCTCTCTGAGCTCTCCATCGGCATTAAGAGAGGCAAAAACAAGAAGGCTTCTTTTCCTCTCTTTAATTTGCTTTTCTTTAGACTACGGTGTTGGGGGTGATTATATAGAAAAGGGCTTTATATTTTCAATTCCATGGCACGAATTTTTGGTTTAGATCTAGCACAGATTATTCCTCTCCTTTTTTTTGTTCTTGTGATTTCTTGTGATTGTTTGTTGCTGCCATTTTTTTTTTGTTCATTTGGAACAGATCTGGTACGTTAGGAACCAAAGAAAGAAACAAGCTCCCAAGGAAACTAGCACCAGTAGCATCACCACACGAAGCATGCTGAACCAGCTGCAATGGAGACCACGACCAGAAAATGCACAATGGAATTTCATGTTAAGTGGATCTTGTAATGATGTGGTTAAGAATCATAGTGTCGACACAGTTGTTGAGACTCAAGGTGTATTGTCTCTTTCTTGAGCAAAAAGTACTTGAGAATAAGTCCACTTCTATCACTGAGGTTCACAAACTTGTAGATATTTCAGGTGGGCCTGGCATGTTGGAAGTACCAAGGTTAGCTTCTCCAGTTCTAGAGCCAGATTCTTCTATTGGCAGAATGCAGAATATTGATACACCTGCTACCTTAACTTCAAGTGTTGATGGAAACGAGTCCATATTCGAGGAAGAAGAATGCATTTTGGATTTAGGAACTTCAAGTTGTGAAGAGAGAACCTATGTATGAAGGTAAGCCAGTTATATTAGAACAAGCTGATAAAACTGTGAAGTCAAAGGACAAAATCACTCCATGACAAGGGAAACTGGTAAGGAACATTTTGAAGAACAATGCTAGTCAGTTGATCTTTCCTGACCTATTTTGCTTACAAGATGGGCTTAAAGAGCGTGAGCTGAGGGTCTTCATTATGGACAATGGCGAGGAGCTTATTCCTGGGTACCTAGAATTTATCAAGGAGATCGTTCATTATTGTCTGTATTTTGCAAGAGGGTTTTGCAAGAACGAAGAAAGTTGCAGGTTTTCTCATGGTGTTGAAAATATGGTTGAGGTTAATGGTGGTGGTGTTCTTGTGAGTAAAATAGAGGAACTTTATTTGCAGCAACAAAACAAAACGAGAGATTGGGGACAACAGCAACTACGATGGGCGACGGATTTTGCAATTTTGGTCGGCTCCGTGGTGGGAGGATTATTTTTTTGCAATGAGAATTGCTGAAAAGGAAAATTTGGCATCCAGACAGATATAATTGATGAAGATGATTCGGATTATTTCAGTTCCTTCGGACCAGTTTAAGATATCAGGATGAAAGTATTTGAGTGGAGAAAGAAAGTAAGAAGAGGGTTAAAGACAGCAAGAGAATGTCTGCTGTTTTATTAAAATTAAGGGAATTGATTACTTACTGATTGAAAGCAATCCTTACATATTTATTTAGTAATGAAATAAACTAAATTTTAATTTATAGCACTAAATCATGCTATGATCAACTCACAGATTAACAACTCCTAAAGATTAGGACTATCATTTATTTTTGCTATAACTAAAAAATTTACATAATAGAATCTTGACAGCTTTAAAACAATTTTCAACACTTTTCTTTATTTTAATAGTTGCAAATTCTAATATTTTATCTTAGAAACTCAAACTTGCTTATTAGAAGAGGTTTAGTAAACAAGTCAACTAGATCTTCAGACTTACAATAGATCAACATAACATCATCATTTTTCTGCACCTCTTGTAAAAAATAAAGTTTGATGTTAAAGTATTTGTGTTATGAACAACGTCCACGTGGATAAGAAGTTGACTAACGTGGATAAAAAGTTGGCTCAAGAGAAATGTATCAGAGGTGTGGCTGCTGAAGATTAGGAGTTGTGGTTGCTAAAAACATTGGAAGTTGAAGCTAGGATGGCCAGTATTGCATTATGCTCCAGATGGCAGATTTCATGCAGATTTCATTTTATTTTATTCAATTGTTATTTCTATTTTATGTTAATGGTTTAGATAGTGCAGTAGTGGTGCCAACATTTTAGGAGTTGGTTATTGAACAATTTGTTTAAATTGTAAGCAAAGACATGAAGTAAACAAGACGAAATGTAAATTTTATTTGCATTGAGATCGCTGGGTTTTCTCTTAAACGAGCCCTTCACATATTTTCAAAATAGGTCATAAGAGAAGGAGGTCGAGTAAACACCATTCTTTACAGGTGGATTTTACAGTCAATCGCCCTGTAACTCGATCGCAATCTTGGGACCATAACAAATTGGTATCAGAGCCGGAAGTTATGGGTGATTCTTCAAACAATCTACAGGTGCAATTTGAGACCTTCATGAAGATGTATCAGGAGAACCGCCAACACGATCGAACCGAAAGGGAGCATCTTTCTGCTCGCATCGAAGAGCTTTCTCGGGACTTAGCGGCCACCAGATTAGAGGCTCAACATGGAGATGATGGAAGTGTGAATCGGGGACCAAGAGGACATCCTCAGATGGGTAATCGTTTGGAGGGGCGTGTACAACTACCAAGATATAGCCGGTTGGAATTTCCTCTTTATGATGGGAAAATTGACTCGTTTGCGTGGCTTAGTCGTTGTGATCATTTCTTCCGCCACCAATATATTCCAGAGGAAGAAAAGGTAGAAATTGCTTCGTATCACTTAGATGAGGATGCACAAGTTTGGTTCCTCAAATTGGATAGGGATCGTCCTGGAATCTCTTGGGAAGACTTTAAACGACAGTGTCATCTTCGTTTGGTCCATCCATTCAAAGCAATAAACTGGGGGAACTTTCCAAGCTAAGACAAGGAGGCACTATGGAGGAATATCAACGTAAGTTTGAGCAATTGGCAGCCCGAGCTGGTCCTCTCACAACAGAGCAAGAAGTGGAGATTTTCATCAGTAGGTTACAAGAATACATCGCAATTGAGGTAGAATTGCACAGACCCAGAGATTTAATTAGTGCCATGAGTCTCGCACGTTTATATGAGAGGCGAGGTGGAGCCAAGCGGTTCATACCACCTGCTTATAAACCATCATCAAATACATCATCCAGTTCTTCCAACCAAAAAACTTTCAAACGACTTAGCCGGACTGAGATGGATGAAAGACGAGCCAAAGGTTTATGCTTCAACTGTGATGAGGTTTACAATCAGGGACATCAATGCAAGCGTTTGTCCTGGCTAGATGGTGTGGATGAATCCGTCCAGGGAGATAACGAGGACCAGGAAATTGAAGAAGATCTTCCACCAGAAATATCCTTGCATGCTATCATGGGAGAGAATTTTGGAGGCAAAACGATGAGAATTCAAGGCATCATTGGGCAACATCACTTACTGATTTTAATTGATTTAGGAAGCACTCATAGCTTCCTGGGCTCTTGGTGGGTGACAAAACTAGGACTGACGTGTGAACCAAAGGAAGGATTGCAGGTTGTGGTTGCAAATGGCAGCAAAATCAGAAGTCCAGGTCAGTGTCAGAATGTTCCTATTACGATGGGAAATCAATTAATTCATATTGACTTATATATTTTAAAGTTAAATGGGGTTGATGCTGTTTTGGGAGTGAATTGGCTACAGAAAATAGGTCCCATCCTATAGGATTTCAAAGCCAAATCCATGGTTTTTAAACAGAATGGCATAGTTATGGAACTTCAGGGAACTGATAGCCCACATTCTACTCCAACCAACTTCAAGCTGCAGAAATGGGGTCACCTTTCGATACGGACCTTGACAATCTTTTGACTGAATTTGATGCTATATTTCAAGAACCACAGGGCCTTCTACCTGCAAGATCCTATGATCATCGCATCAATTTGGAGCCAGGAACACATCCTGTCGTGGTGCGTCCATACAGATATCCTCATGCACAGAAAGATGAAATTGAACGGCAGTGCAAAGATATGTTAGAGCGGAGTATCATCAGACCTAGTCAATCTCCTTATGTTAGAGCGGGGTATCATCAGACCTAGTCAATCTCCTTATTCCTCACCAGTCCTTCTGGTCACTAAAGCAGATAACACATGGCGATTCTGTATAGATTACAGAGCCCTGAATTCTAAGACCATCAAGGATAAATTTCCTATACCGGTGATTGATGAGTTATTGGAAGAATTACTCGGTGCAAAATATTTCACAAAACTGGATTTGCGCTCAGGGTATCATCAAATCAGAATGTATACGACAAACATAGAAAAGACAACATTTCGCACTCATCACGACCACTTTGAGTTCTTGGTGATGCCTTTCGGCCTTACCAATGCACCTAGCACATTCCAAGCTTTGATGAATGAGGTTTTCCAGCTATACCTATGTAAGTTCATTCTTGTGTTTTTTGATGATATTCTTGTCTATAGTCACTCCTGGACAGATCATTTAGCACACTTGCGGCTTGTCTTTGATATCCTTGCTACTTACCAATTATTTCCCAAGCGATCCAAGTGCTGCATTGCTCAACGCCAAGTCTCCTATCTTGGCCATATTATCTTAGGAGAAGGGGTTGCTGTAGACAAAAGCAAAATTGCAGCCATGATTGACTGGCCAAAGCTGACCACTGTGAAAGGCTTAAGAGGTTTTTTAGGCCTCACAGGCTATTATCGGAAATTTGTTCAGAATTATGGCACTATTGCCGGTCCCCTTACGGCTATGTTACGCAGAGATTCATTCAACTGGACAGAAGATGCAACTCAAGCATTTGAGCATTTAAAAACTACAATGACCTGTACTCCTGTTTTGGCGCTACCCGACTTCACCACCCTGTTCATTTTAGAATGTGATGCATCCAATACAGGAATGAGAGCTATGTTACAACAAAATGGCCAGCCAATTGCATACTTCAGCAGACCTCTGGCGATTCATTATAAAAGTCTTCCTGCTTATGAAAAAGAGCTCATTGGCTTAGCTAAAGCCGTTCGACATTGGAGAGCTTATTTGTGGGGGCGTCACTTTCTCATTCGGACAAATCATTACAGTCTCAAATTCTTACTGGACCAACACATCATCACTTCACCCCAGCAACACTGGTTAAGTAAACTTATGGGTTTTGATTTTGCCGTAGAATATCGTGCAGGTAAACATAATACAGTGGCTGATGCTTTATCTCGATGCTTGGAGGACCAACCAAGTCTTACTTCCATTTCCATGCCACTCCTACCTCTTTTCAGTTTGATTATCATGGAGATTCAGAATTCAGAGCAGTTGCAATTGTTGCTGTGTAATATCCAACAAGACGAAGCTGTGGGACCGTGGGAATACAAGGATGGTCTGATT
>Ga0307515_10010135_pt1 | contig 18096 bp, 24 predicted proteins | sample 17_EM_MG_FD_194513 | JGI IMG/M metagenome (GOLD analysis project Ga0307515, IMG submission 194513) | Populus trichocarpa ectomycorrhiza microbial communities from riparian zone in the Pacific Northwest, United States - 17_EM | ecosystem: Host-associated > Plants > Roots > Unclassified | place... | reverse complement strand
ATCGTCGGTGAGTCTCAAGGTTGTCGTTCCCAGGAATTGACCTTGTGGCATAGCGATCCTAACCAGAAGCAAGGCAAGCGAAGCCAGGATGGCGATTGATATACCGTACTGAACTCCAGCGAATACCGTGGCGATGACACTGCTGACCCAGATGACGGCCTCGACCCTCGAAACGCGCCAGTAGCTGACCCCTTCCGATCCGTCGATGAGACCCAGGGCGGAGCTGATGATGACGGCTGCGAGACCCGCGGTGGGTACATAATAGAACGCACCGGTCAATGCGTACAGGGACAGGATGATCAACCCGGAGGTGAAGAGCCCGGATAGGGGAGTCGGAACGTGGCATCTGGCCTTGAGAGCGGTGGCAGAGAAAGACGCAGTGGTGGGATACGACGAAAAGAAAACACCCAGGAGGTTGGTCATACCGACCGCAATTAGCTCCTGATCTGGATCGATCTTGTAATTGTTCTGGCGACCGAAAGCTGGAGGGGCACACAATGGTAGAACGTGTCGGACAAGAGATTTAACCACTTACATTTTCCTATCGCAATGTGACAGAGTAATAGGACGACACACGGTACAGGCATTTGACCGAAGGCGACTTTCATCAGCTTAGCATCAAGCGGGATAGGCCTGATTTTGAATCCACGAGGGACTTCTCCAAGGACCGCGATGGGTTCTTTCCCATTGGCATTAGTGACGATCACCCAGGAGATGAAAGTAAGGGCAACAGCCACGAAAGCATTCCTGATCACGGAGATGAAGAAGAAGGTCTGGGCTAAAGTACGAGCCTGTTAGCCAGTGGGGAGGGTAGAGTGGTGACGAAGAGGGCAAACCATGTCGTGGATACTTCTTCGTCAAAACCTGACAGACCCAACGAAAGAAATAAAGAGAACCTAACCCAGATATCCCCAGAGCAGAGTCAAGCCGGGCCTTGCGTATGTTGCGCAATGTATTCCAGAAGATCTCAAACGAGGAATCCCCTTCGCTTTTGATCCCAAGGAGGGGAGGAAGCTGCGATGCAACGATCTGGATCGCGGACCCCGTGACGAATCCACCGACCGCTGGAGCTGGGATGAACTCGACCAACCAGCCGAGCCTTAGCGCTCCAAGGAGAAAAATCACGATGCCCTGGCAAAGAGAACCCCTCTCAGCGATTGCGAAGGTAAATAGCTGCGCGGCTTACACATAAGAGCCCGAGAGTGACGGAGATTTGAGGGCTTGTCCAAACGCCGGGATAATCCTGGTGGATGTTGGAGAGCACTTCCGCTACCGATAAGGACACGACCGCAATTGGACCTAACGTGATGTCTTTGGAGGTTCCTAGGAACTACTGGGTGTAAGAATTCGGACCGGCGCTCGTGGATACGGAACATACGGGATAGACGGTGGTTCCGATGAACGAGCAGTACAATCCATATTCAGGGGGCAAACCGGCAAGCTACAACCCATTCGATGAGTTCCTAGTATGCAGAGGCACGCCTTTTTTTCACCCACGCTGGCGTAGGAAAGAGCCTGAGGGATATTGACGATTGCGACGGTCAAACCGGTAATGACATCACCATATACCCATCGGAGGTCTTCGTGTACGCGTCAAAACGGTAGCACGCGCATAGATCCATTTTTTGAGATACGAACCGTAGTTGGGCAACCAAGCGGTTATAGGAAGAAGGGTGTGGACCCAATTCTTGGACATGGGTGGGTAGGTTGGAGTGTGGTGCATTGGGAGAGATGTTGGGTTGTTTAAGTATATTGTGGGTTGGCTGGGCGAACGGGATCATTGGACGGTGATGGCGAACGAGACACTACAAGCACGTCAACTGGTCCCAGGCCATTTATGTACACCATCGGTGGGCCTGAGGCGGGCCTAGACCAACAATACAAATCACCCTTCATCGCTAAGCCTCATGAGTTTCGCTCTCTCTGCTCTGGTGTTGCGACGTTGAGCTGTTGGTAAAAGCGGGGTGGCCGGTGGCCTGGATTGGCGTCATAAGCGTTCATCACCACTCGATCGATCCCCTCAGTCGCGAGTCCCCCGGACACACTGCAAGGTGCATTGGGCGCTTTTGATCGTTCAGTGTTACTGTAAGATAGCTGTACAACGTAGCACCAATGAAAATAAAAATTACGGACGTAAGGCCGTTCGAGTCGGTACACAACAACTGTTAGCGTGCTACTTCCTACAGTCGCGAATCGACGTTGGACTCGAGCTCCAAAATAACAGGTTCTGATAGTCCGCCATGCAGCAATGCAAGAAACTGCCCTTTCCATACCCGATACAATGCGTAGGACCGCCAACGAGGAGTTAACATCAACAGTCGCTTTCCATCCGGGCAAAGTATCCACCAATCCTCCGTAACCCGGTAACCACGAGATGATCCCCAGGGATACCCTTCTGGTGGGTGCTCAATATCAACTGTACCCGGGCGTTTCAGTGTGTTCCCCCAGTCGCAGACTCCCCACACCTCCGCTTTGCCGTTCCTCAGAGCACTCCAGACATCGCATCCGTCTGGAGAGAACCGAGGCGAGTGTCCCTGTGTATAGCTACCCCAGATGTCCTCTCCGGTAGATGCACTATAAATGTGCAAGTAGTTGGAGTCGTGACCTTCCACGACGAGGGCAACGTAGCGGGAATCGGGGGATATCGTTGCGCCGATCACGTTGCCCTGGTGGTTTATTCTCCGGTCGCTAACTTTAAGTTCCACGATAGCATCGGGGACAAAATCTCCTGCAGATAGGTTCCAGGCGATGGTCTCCCAGCCACCTACAACGACAACGGTATTCCCGATCACCCTGAGGCCATAAACTCCCACACCCGCGTCGATGGTCAGCTGCGACACACCAGACTTGAGGTTGAGGACTGTGACCGTTTCCTCCTCCTGCGTTGCGGCAGTTGCCGATGCCCCGTCAGGAGAAAATTACAGGAGAAAATTTTTGGTGTGTTGAGGAGTTTGGGTCCAGGTGCCGAAGGGGGTGGTGGTAAAACCTTTTGTGTGCCATAGCCGGATCGTGTGACCACCCAACACGACAATTGAATCTCCATTTGGGGAGAGGAGTGAATTGGAACACAAAGTATCGGATGCAAGTGCCCCGTAAAGGATGTAGCCGACGGGAGACTCCTTCCAGAGATGAATGTTCTGTCCGGTAGTTGAACATGCGAAGAAACGACCACCGGAGAAGGTCATCGTTGGGTGGGACCTGGCACCAATACTATGTAGGAGGTATTTGGAACTCCGAAAATCCCATGCCAGAACCCTGTCCCAGAAAGCGAGGGCGAGTCGGGATAGGGCGGGGAGGAGTCGGGCCCCCTGCGCGAGCTTCAGGTCATTAACTTCGAGCCTCGAGTCATATTTGTCCGGGGCGTGAATGGTCTCGAGCTCCGTGGGTCTGGCACCCCAGGCGAACCCGACTTCCCAGATGGTAATGGTTGCCGCACCAGCAGTTATGAACCGCAAGGATTCTCCGCAAGCCCAGATGCCGCTCAAGAGCGGAATGTCGCCACTGAGCCAATGGGAATGCGTATGTATCCCCGAGGCGACATCGAAAACGGAGATGGCGGGGAAATCGCAGCACAGATGAAAAACTCCAACCATCTTCCCATCCACCGAATGAACGATGGAGGGGCTTCCAAAATGCATTGAACTTCTCTACACTCGGTGGCGCTGGACACTACGCCACCTGTCTGGAGATCCCAGTTGACAACAAACAGCCCCATATCCGGGTAATCCCCACAAACGCCACAGGAGTACGTTAAAGCACGACCATCCATGGAGAACGCGAGCGCTCTAGACTTGGTGGGTGTGGCCGGTGGGGATTCGAGGGTTCGAAGTCGCTGGAGAGTTACTGAATCCAGTACGTCTATCGTCGTAGTGCCACCATAGGTAATTGCGATGAACCTATTGCACGGTGACCATACAGCCAGCTCGATTATAGAGGGACGCGTTGTGGCCATGGTACTTGTATCCCATGATGTGGGTAGCCCGTGCACGACTCTTGTGAAAGGGTGGGCATGCGACTCATACAGATTCCGTACGAGCGATCCCTTTGGGGCCACTACGAGTGCCGAGTGATAGATATGCGAAGAGGATGTGCTGATAATATCGAATTATCCGGTTACGAAACGAAAACACTCGTTGACGAGTTCGAGCGTTGGCGACTCCTGGATTCAGTCTGAATAAATTCGGATACTAGGGGTCAAACTTAAAGATTTGACACACCTCCAACCAGTCTGCTGTGACTTGTAACGCTTCAACCACATCCCTGACAGCGTCGAGGACACTGAGTACTTCCAGCCAGAACAAAAACTTCGTCTCCAGGAACTGGTGTAGGGTAAGGACGATCGTGGGTACACGACTCGGAGCCGGCATCGCGTCTGCATCAACGAGGTGCGTGTGCCACGACATACACGCATTTCGCAAAGCTGGATTGATGTATCGTTCAGTCCTCTCCTTCAGGTCGCTGACATCCGAGTTTGCGACGCCATCCGGGAGCTTGCACATGTTCTTCTCCAGTGTTTGATTCATTAGACCGAGAGATGTGGAACCTCTGGTTGGTGCACCGGGTTGGATCTGTGATGAAGTCGGGGAATGACTTATGGAATGGTTGAACAGGGTGATCGGCATCCTCCTGGAGGATGAGGAGGGAGTGAAGAGGGAGTGAACCGATGACAAGAGTGGGAACACATCTTCGATATCGCAACCCAGGAACACGGCAATGGTAGATGGAGAAAGGGGATTCGTAGCCAGGACCACAGCACCAAGGACAGAACGGATCCTAGGATCGTCCTCGGGATCGTCATCGCCGAAAGCCTGTGAAGAATTGACGAGTAGAGTGAGTCCAGCGTTGTGTTCTTGAGCTTTGCCTTCCCCTCGCGAGCACTGTTCTCGGGTGACTGTAGAAGGAGATCCAGCCGCCTTCTGGGGTTGTTGTTCTGGTTATCGATGAACTTGACCGTTGCCGCGGCATAGACAAATAGTCCCGCTGCTCGATCACAAAGGACGTCCAGCTGCTGTTCGGTCGGCCAGTCGTCCAACCCACGCCGACCCGCAAGTTTCGAGAAGTTGTGCCTGAAGAATAACCGTACATCACTCCTGACTTGGCACGGATCTACCTCATGGAGAACAAACACGTCCGCCACGTTCACCAAAAGCGGGAGGCGGAAGCCTCCGCGGATGTGTCGTTCCGGGCGACCAGTAAGGAAGAATTTGACTTTCGGGATCTCGGATATCAATCGCCCAAGGACGGAAAGGATTGCTGAAGCCGGTTCATCGTCCTCACATTCGTCCAAAGCGTCGATGACGATCACAGTCGAAATGCTGGATTGATTGAGGGGCTGAACGATCAACTTATTCATCTGGTTGTAGAGTGATTCGTAGGCGATTTCTGGATCCGATTGTATCAACGGGACGAGAATCGATCGAAATTCGGTGTGCTTGCGCGCGAGTTGGACGGCCAGTGTTGGGAATATGAGTTTAAGGTTTCTCCGGCCCTCGAAATCTCTCGAACAGAAGAAGGAGGCCCCGAGATGACCGCCTGCGAACAACCGGTCCGCGATTGTCTTCGCAATGGTGCTCTTTCCCGTTCCGGCCAGCCCATTCAACCAGTAGATGGGGGACTTGTCAAAATCCCTTGCCCAGAGTTCGATGCCGTTCAGAACGGTTCCGCGTGTTCCTTTCAGACAACCTTTGCGTTCGCCATGTCGATACTCGGCCCCGTTTGCGCAGTGGAAACCATTGAGGGCAGACCTTTCGGCTGTCAGAGGTTTGTGTCAAACACTTGCCGTCGAAAGCGGAGGACGTTCTGACCTGCATCCTGTCGAGAAAGGTTATTCCGTTTGCTCGGGTACGAAAGGAGGGGTACCCACCATGAGCTTGCATCCTTGATCACAGAACGCCATTTGTTGCACCATCCGTTATCCCGGTCAACGGCGAGGAGAGCGCCACAGTCACGAACGAACCATATAGTCATTGAAAGCCTCTTGTAGATCTTCAAGAAGTCCGCTGACATTTCTGCTGTTTTGGACGTTATTGGCGAACCGCAGAAGCGCAGACTTCTCCAGCAACGACCGCAATTGCTCTTCAATATCTTCGAGTTTACTAGGAGGGTTTGAGAGTTCAGCCTGGACAGAGACAACTTGCATACATTGATAGACCTTCACGGAGTCTTTTTTCCGTTTCATCGCCTGTGGGCTGCTCGAAAAGTTCCTCCAGCGCAACGATGCGTGAGTGGAGTATTTCGATCTTGTCCTTAACGGTAGCAGTGTTCTGGAGATGCAATGGTCAGAGAAGGAGCTTGAACAGAGCTTTAAAATAAACCTGATATTGAGAATAGAGAATGAATATAGATTGTGAGACGGATTTGAGGGGACCAGATGCTTCAGCTGTCCCCTCCGCAAGGCCGACCACAAATGCGGCGCGCCCAAGAGTCCGGCCATCCCGGCCCCTTTCCTTGACTAGTGCCAGTGGTCAATACACGATCGTGTAACCAAAACAACGGGACTTACCCCTAGACCCCCCGGACTGGAGTGGGTTATCAGCGCCCCCGCCACCCCGACCACCGCCGAACGTACGTTCGGGAGCGGTCTCTGGAGGTTGCCGATCACCTGGTCCCTCGTACTCCCTCCGAGCGAGAATCTTTGGGTCCCTCTCAGCGGGGCGGGAATCGAGAGTTTTGTAAACGTGTTGCTCGCTCTGCGCTTCTGCGGTGCTATGCGGGGGATAAGCGTCGCCCCCAATAGTCACAGCCGACCGCGCTCACCTGTGTTGCCACGCTCATCCCCAAGGATCGGAGTTGAGGCATTTGGTGCGGGGAGCTGTTGATCCTCAACGTTGTCAACCCTTCCGTCCTGGTGTGCGATCCGAGAACCCCCTCCGTGGTTGATATCTGGCGCCATGCTCGAATCAGTCTCATAGGTCTCACTAGCTCTGAGATTTTTCGTGAACGATACCCACCTTCGGAGTCCCTGCCACGCTCTGCACCGATGTCGGTGTTTTGATGGGTAGGGTTCTCCGGAGGTACCGGTTTTTTGGAGGATTTCCGATGTTTCTTCAAGAAACGCAGCATCTTGAGGCGGGGAGGGCGGAGAAAAGCGCGGCACCCCCAACGAATAACCGATGACCAAACTGGTGGTGAAGCGTCACGGATCAGCAGAAGGGTAGTATGACTGAAGTTACTTATGTCGCACTGCGAATGAACAACCCGCCCGTTTTTGGCACCCTGTATTTCGCCATTCCAACAAGACCCATCGGTCTTTTTGCATTGGTATATAGGAATAAAATGTTCTTTACAAGCAAAAGCATTCCCAGACAGCGTGCCGAACTCCTACCCCTGCGTTTTTCGTTCGATCGCCCGGATTGGGGACCCCGGACACCTGGTCGGGTCCTACCCTAGGGTGGGTTGCGTGTCAAGCTTCACTCGAGCAGGATCGGCAACAAAGACGACCACGACAAGAGACGAGATCACAAAAGCAAGGATCCCCAACTTTACGACTAAATCCCACTGGGCCCTCGTCACGACAGAGCTCGGGGATCTTCGTCAGTGGACTCACTAACGTCGGAACGTTCACCACCCGTTTCAACCGAACCGTCAAATCCTCTTCGGCCCGTTTCACGCCAAGATTTCCCTTTTCCTTCGCCTTCGAAACCGTACGGTGAGTGCCCGACGGCGGTCGCCTCGTGTGGTGCTGGTCGTGGGGCTGCTTAGTCCTCTATCTTGATTAGCACACCGTCTAGCGATGGTGAGCCTCTACTGGCGTTCCTCGAATCGATGTTGGATCATCCAATGGCCAGGAGACGACCGCGCATGGAACACGATTCCTACAGCTAACCGGAGAGGCCCATCAGATTGAATGCCCTCCACACCGTGAGTCTTGAACAGCCCTATAGCCACAAGCAATCTCGTGGGGATGACGTCGAGTAGGTTCGCCCCAGAGGTCAAGTCGCCAGTAGATTGGCTGATCGCAACCCCAGAGTAACTCTGGTAGACTCTGGTGCAAGGCAGTGGGAGATTTCGAGCAACCATGCGGTTGAGGATGACACAAGCGATCGGTCGATTTGTCGGGTCATCATTTCAAATCTTACCAATCCGCGCGATTTCTGAATGACCTGACCATCCGTTGCCGGTCATGGTGACTAAGATCCCACCCGCAAGATAAATAGGCTCTTTCTCCAGGTGGTATATATACCAATCATGTTTGGGCCTAGAACTCTCCTCACCGCTACAGCCAGATTACGCGTGCGTTGATCAGTGGGCCATCGATCCTCCGTTGTGAATCCCTTGACTCATCCTCATCCGCACTCAGTCAATCCATAGGCAAATGTCAACTGTTACCAAGGCCCCATTCATCCTCTACACCGAAGGCACCCCCAACGGGAAGAAAGTTTCGGTTTACCTTGAGGAGCTGAAGAGTATCTATGGCGACAAAGTTGCATACGAGTGAGTCTGAACAAATTCGCAGAACCTATACCTGGCAATGTAACCTCTATCGTTAGTGTCGAGCATATCTCCATCCGAACCAACAAGCAGAAGGAGTCATGGTACATCAACACTCTGAACCCCAATGGCAGAATCCCCGTTCTTGTTGACCGGAACCGGCCAACCACGACTGGAGCGGAGGGCTTCGCGGTCTTCGAGACGGCCGCCATCTTGCTTTATCTGTCTCAACACTACGACCCGGAACACAAGCTCTGGTTTGATGTTGCGAAACAGCCGGGAGACTACAGCGAGATGCTCCAATGGATCTTCTTTGCTGTGCGCTTCCCTTTCTCTCTCCGGGCGGACATTGGGCTAACCACCTTCTTTAGCACGGTGGTGTCGGCCCCATGCAAGGCCAATGTGTGTAAAACAAACAACTCATACGATTGGCAGTCGCTCACCTCTTCCCCAGCGAACCACTTCAACAAGTTCGCACCAGAAGATATTCCATACGCCAAGAAACGTCAGTGATCCGGTCCTCTGTCGAGGACCAAAATTTATACATCATTTCCCCGCGCATATAGGTTACTTAGACGAGACCAAACGTCTCTATGGTGTACTTGAGATACGTCTTCAGAGCCGTGACTGGCTTGCTGGTCCTGGTGCTGGCGTTTTCAGCATCGCCGATATCAATGTCTTCCCGTGGTCAGTCGATATGTTTTCCTCGCATCTACGGCACATACTTAGGGTGTTACAGGATTCGAGGTCACAAGTTCGCCGGGATCGAAGATCTTGATGAGTTCCCTCGCCTCAAGGCGTGGTTCGATAGGATTGAGGCTCGGCCTGCGGTCCAGGTTGGACTTACGATTCCAAAAACCCAGTGAACGCTTACATGTGGCTGCTGATTACGTGTGAGAACTACTATGTATTAATAAATTCGAAGTTGGAGGATGTGTCGTACTGCTGCAGTGGTGTTCCTCTGGCAACTTACCTACTTGTACCGTTGAAGGTCTCCGCTACCCGAGTAACATGTCGGCTCGACACCGATCGAGAAGCTCAAGCGATTTTCACTCACAAGCGAACACCGTATGTGCGACTTCGACGGGCTGGTATCCAAAGATCAGTCCCGCATTCTTTCGTCGTGGCTGGTGCTTGTCTCGAATTTGGTCTCATGTGATAGTGCACAGATGTTCCAGCGCTCAACTGTTCATTGAAACTCGGCTGTCCTTTCGTGATCCGGAGACTATCTCGTATGAGTGGTGGTTGTAACTCTTAGCTTCAGCCCCCACCCCTTGACCGCACTATCACCTCTGCCGCACTGGCCTGACGAACGATGTCTACACTGGACAAGCTCGCGATTCGGGGTATCCGCTCGTTTGACGACAAAGGAATCTCCGTTATCGAGTTCTTTTCCCCAGTAACCGTGATCGTCGGACACAACGGCAGCGGCAAGACCACAATTATTGAGTGTCTCAAGTATGCTACAACCGGCGGTTTCCCTCCGGACGCTCGCGGAGTACCGTTCGTCCATGACCCCAAAATGGCTAACGAGACAGAGGTGAAGGCACAGGTGAAACTGGCGTTCAACATGGGAAACGGGAAGAAAATGCTCGCGGTGAGGAGCTTGAGCATCACCGTGAACCGGATGCGGTCTGCATAGACGGTGAGACCACATGCGTCGGAGAGGTCTCGAGCGACGATGGTCATGGTGGCCCAGTGGTTTTTGAAGAGATGATAGATTTTACTCCATTCGGAGTAGTTTCTCAGGAGGTAATCGACCGCTGCTGGTTCGTTCACGTCGTACCCATAGTAGTAGTTTTGTAGTGAAATGAATTCTCGCCAAATCCAACGGGCAGAAGGGCATCGTGAAGAGTTATGCAGGAGGACGGTACGCGGTGGTGGACATGTGTGCTCGTCTTTTTGGATCAAGTTCGGAAGGATCCGAGAAAATACAGTCACTTACTGGATCGAATAGCTTCACACAGGGGATAATGATGCGGCACCCGGATCCCAGCTGGGGCGTCTACCGGAGGAGGCTGCTAAGTCTGAGCTTTTCCTCCGACCTCAACGTGGCTTCTCGTGGGCTGGGAAACTGCGGGTGTTGTGATATTGCTGATACTGGAGAGTATTTAGGTGGTTCGAAATCTGGATGTGGAGAAGTCGGTAGACCCGGCGCTTCCACGTCTTACGCTTCTGCCCAGCTTCTGCCCAGCTGGAGACCTCCGCCGGTCCCACAACCCCTGTGCGCGCTGCCCGGCTTGCTGTGGATCCATCCCCTCCACTCCCCAGCCCCAAGATCACTGTCGATTCTTAGGAATCGCCCAGCCCCTCCCTCTCCATTCTCCTTTTCATATGCGGAGGACCAAGACTCCCCATGCCAGGCGGAAACCTTCAACCAAGCGCGGGAAGCTTTGCAGATTGCTTCCGGCGCTATGGTGCGCGTCACATACATAGCCGACCTACCTTCACCCTCCTTCACCTCACTCTTCCTCTTTTCTTTTTCCCGCGTGACTCCGTCAAATCCTTCGGTTACATAAAGAACTTTGAGTCATCGTGCCCGTCCCCGTATCTGTGTGTCTGTTCCACCGCGTCCTGCACCTTCATTAGACGGCTGTTGCGGTATGCAAACGCTGATACAAAAAAAGGAGAGTAGACTCTAGTATTCAGCACGTCTGGTGCTTGCGGGCAGAAGTCCCCTCGTGCATTCAAATGTTTGAGCATTACTCAAACACGCTTCTGTGGTGCCGGAGACTGTCACCTCGTGTCCGAAGCGGCGCCGGCCACTAGCGGAACCAAAGAGTATGTAAAATGAGGGCAAGCGAACCCCGCCTGTCTTTGAGCCCCAAACCACGATGTCCTCCCCGAGCCCCTCTCAGGCTGACCACCTCAAAGCAAAGGGCAACACCTTGTTTGCCAAGAAAGATTTCGCGGGAGCGTATACAAAGTACACAGAAGCGCTCAAATACGATGACAAAAACCCGGTCCTGTATTCGAACCGCGCCGCATGCTTGCTCGGCCTGAACAGGTACGCTTGCGCTCCAACAGAAGCCAGTATTGACGAGCTAAGTAAACGACGTTCACGCTAAGATACCTGGACGCTAGTGTGGACGCCACGAAGGTCAGTTTACACGTGCGAATCAGTTCCCACAAGCTCATTCGTATGGCAGGCGACAGATATCGACCCTGGATACGCGAAAGCGTGGGCGCGCTTGGCGGCGGCCAGGGCGGTAAGTCTATTCACCCCCCATCAAAGTGCGGGATGCCGAATCCCAGTTATGACATTGTGCTCTTGCAGAAATTAAATAGGGTTGATCAGGCCGTCGATGCCTGGACGCGTGCACTGGGTGCGCTCCCAGCAGGGAGTTTGACTCCCGCAGAGCAAAAGCAGAGGGATCAGTACAGCTCCGAGGTTGCAGCAGCGAAGGCTGAGTTCGAACACTCGAAGGCCAATCCAAAGGAACCGGAGGGAATGACAACTTTCGGTCCTTCGGAACGTGAAAAGTTGCCTTGGAAGAGAGCTGCGGCCATGATTCCTGGCCTGATTGCTTCGCAGACATGGAACAGCAGTGTGCGTCGCAGTTGTGTGTGTCCTCCTCTCGATGTAATATTGATGCTCTTCTCTTGTGTAGGCATGGGTAATTGAGAGAGCACACACAGTAAGTCGACTACAATTAGCTCTTGCGAGTCGGCGTTCTCCTCACTAAATCCTGCGTTTTGACTTGGCAGACTTGGGAGGAAGCTGTGAATATAATGAAACAAGGTCACATCAGGCAAACGCCGACGGGACCTGGTTACGTCGGCCGTTGTGGGGTAAGCCTCGACCTCGGTGCTGACGAACGTGCCGGAATGCTTATGCAGTTGATTAGGCACTCGAGGACTTCTCCAATGCTTTAATAGAGGACAGCCGTGTGTTCCACATTGCAGATCAAAACTTCCTGTCAATGTACAACCAACAAAGTGAGGATCTGCGCCATCTGTCATCGCTGAGTTAATCAATTTCTTAGTGCAACTTGAGGTGACGATGGCGAATGCATGGTCAGAAGGTGGCCCTAAACAGGTCATGCAAGAAGCTCCCAAGCGATTAGAAGCTGAAGGCTGGAAGTCCGTTCGACCCGCTCTTTCTGTCACAGTACGGTAAGATGCAAAACCAGGCTGTTGCACGTACAAGCTGACTGTGTGAAGGGGCTGGATGATGCGGGCATTTTTCGAGGACGCCTTGAAGAACAACGTAGAAACCGCACTCGAATTCTACACCTCTGCCATCGAAGTCCTCAAGTGGGGTGCGGAACGCTGGAAAGACGTACATAGCGAGGAGAAAGGCGCTATCTTCCAGCCGACGTTCGCCCGCGGCATTAAGTGTCTGCGCCTTGATACCCTCTTGAAGGTAAGCTTCGTATGTCCGGTTGACAATGTAGGTACTCACATGCATTACGACATCGTAAGGCTTGCAAAGAGAATCCCAGCAAATTCCCTCCCGAGGAGCTACTTGCGAGAGCAGATGAAATTCTCTCCGAACTTGCCGATACACCACCCGAGCCACACGTACCGGACATTGCATTCTTCCTGTCATTCTTCCGTTACCCCATCGGAAAAGCACACTCGTAAGCTGCAAAGCATACTGCGTAAAACATTGGAACTGATTGTATGTGCAGTGTCCGTGGCTTTTGCCTCCTTAACGAGGCGAAACTCTTACGGAAAGCTAACGGTGACACCCTCACGAAAGATATCACCAAACGATATCACGCCGCGTCAGTGGAATACCTCAAGGCTGCGGTAAGTTACCCAAAGGATGATGAGAATCACGCTTGTAAGTCGTGAAAACTGCATGAGAGGAATCGATTATGTGACCGCCATACGTCTTCAGGGTTCCTGCATTACGCTTACCACGCGCAGTTCGATGGTGGCACTACTCCGAAGCACTTGCTGTTCTTCCTGGACATGTTGGTAGAAACCGTGCCGATGATGAAGAATATCTGGGAATACACACCACAAGCTGTTCTGGGCCAACAAGCGTTTGACGCGGATTTGAAAGCACGAGAAAATATTCAGTATGCCCTCGAAACTAAGCAGATGGAGTTGGATTCGTTGGTTTTTAGCCCGCGGCCAGGGATGGCACTGTAGATGTTCGACCATGCGCTTTCAACTTTTCTTAATCCTGTCCTACATCTATAATCTACATGACCACCTCTTCAGCCCCCATAGAGGCCAACCATCCGGGCCACGTTCCAACAGCTAAACGCGGTCAGGGGATCACCACTGTTGAGGGCCATCTTGACGGGATCGGGAGTTGCCACCAGAGGCATATCCGAGCCTTATCGAGGCTCGAATGTTTAACCTGCGTTTCCCCCCACATCTCCCCATTCCACGTCCCCGGAATCTCTTCGTCGGCAACCCCCCAGGCTCGACAGTTCGAAGTCGTGCTGGAAGGCCAGACTTTGTACTTATACAGAACCACCGACATCTCGTCTCAGATGCGAGTTAATTCCCAGGTCCTTTCTGCAAGGTCTTTACTGTACAAAACATAGCTACCTTCTCAACGCGGGTTAACCGTGTATGCTATCTGTTTCAAAACCAGCGGTACTCCTGAATCCTGGCCGGACTCGTGAAGATCAGTAAAACATAACCCTCCAAGTCGGTGTGATGGGTTCATGGCGTTCGGACTTCCATTCGAGGATGAGTCGGTATGTTTGCGGGTGAGGGTGTGCTTCACTTCGTCCGTATGGTGTTCCTGCTGAGCAGAAACCTCGTCCCCCCTGAGCGACTGACAATACCGACTTCTCGGAGTCAGCTCAATCAAATTTCGACGGGTCGAATGGGTGATGGCCACCCTGTGCTGGAAGAGGTTAGTCTTAGTTTCATAGGTTGGTGGTCACCATTCTAATCAGAGTCCAACCGTCACGATCGCGAGCGCTCCTCACCTCGACTCGTGATCGGACCACTTGTCGTCCCTCTATTCAACGTCAGAAAGGCCTTATTGACCGTCTGCCTACAAACCTCTCCGCGTTGGATTTTCCTATGGAGGGGGTGCATGTTTTACTAATGCCCTCGAGGTCTCTCCGATAGCATATACCAACGAAATCGAGAAATCAAGCGTCGGGGTGACACAAAAACCTGGTGGGGTTGAAGCGGGAGGGTTACGGTCCCTCTCTAACCGGGTAATTTAGACGGTTTGTTGGTTTTCGAGCCGTAGCGTTGTGATTCCAGATGCGCGGTGTAGTCTTACGGACGGTTATCCATTGCTTCGGAACGGCGCAGGAGGCGCCGTTCATAGCCACCCAGATTACTGCATGGCTACGAAGTGTTAACCCGCTGTTCCTTCCCTTACCATCGTCGGTTGGTGATCCCTGTCGAGAGGGCTGTTTTGTTTTGTTTTGCAGATTTTGTGACGGTGGGAACAGTATCGGTACACGAAACACGATAAATGTAAAGTCTGCAAACTTGACGAAAGAGTCTGAAATGCGTTACGGCACAGCCGCACGCGCATAGATAAAACAAGGTAGGGTGAAACAAACGGACAGCATCACCCGGAATGTGTCTCTGCATGGGTGTAAATAAGGGACAAATCCGCCCCTTCAGCACACGTACCAGTTTTCTACCAGGAGAACCCATCAACCCGAGCCACACCCGTGACATCCTGACAAACCCCCCACCCAACAGCTTTCGACGGTGGTGGTGGTTCTAACGAGGTCGGCTGGCTATCATACTCGGTACCCAAATCCATCGACATGGTGCCGGATCCATCATCAAACCCATTGGCAGGAAAGGTTTCGAATGGCAGACGAGGCCACACAAACCATCAACGATGCGTTCGACGTCCACCGAGTAGGGGTACACGACGGCATAGATATTTCCCTCCTGTGTTGAACCCTTCCTCTCCCCTAACGCGGCGGCGATCGACTTCCTCACTCCGGTCTGGGCGTCGGGTGAGAGTAATGTATTTTCGTTTTCGTATCTGAGGAGGCGGCGGTGAAGGTCCATCATTGATAGTTCGTCGACAACGAAAGGGCATTCAGGGGATCTCGAGTAGGCCAAGTCGGTGACAGTTCTGTAAATCCCAGGTACTTCCTGAATGCTCTTCGTCAGCGATGAGCAAGGCGCAAGTCTACCCGAACGTGCCCACCTTCTCGATGTCGTCCATCAAGGCTTTGATGGTTATCCGTGTTGATGAGGGTGGAACCGAGACTAGGTCACGCACTCCGACTCTCCACTGCCATCCCCACGGCCCCATATGCGTTTCCACGTAAATCGGTGATACCCACTTGTCCTCTGGAACTAACACGAACCCTTGGACAGTATCGTAGCGAATACAGTTGATAGTAGGCATATCAGGGTAACCGTTCATGTTTGTGGTGGTTCTGGTAGGTATGCTGCGTGCGTGAAGGTGGGAAGAGTTGGAGAGTGGAGCGCGACGGGGCGAGAGGGGAAAGCCACGGGAGCGGAGGCGAATAAGTAGGTTGGTCCTGGACGTGCTTTCCCACTTTTAAAGCGTGCCAACGCGGTGAGATTCCCACAATCCTGAAACGAGAAGGGAATGGCCACGTCGATCCGTACGGGAGAAGAAGGCCACCACGGCTGCACTGATCCCGCCTTGGCCCCAAAGAGACCATGTTGAAACACATGACAGGATCGGCTTGGTGTTGGGGGTAATCGCAAAAGGACCAGGTGGACCAGAGCACCGGGCACCCCGCTGCGGGCCAGGTGGCCGGTCGATCAGGGTCCGCCCTGGTAAATGCGAACTCCTGTGAGGTCAACGAAAGCCGTGTATTACCTTCCGACCGGTGTGCATGGCGTGGGCGGTGACCGGCTCCAGTCTCTTGCTCTGCCTTCGCATAGTTTGCATTATCGGGTGCGGTGGTCCAGATCAGTTGGTACCCACGGTACTTCTGTTAACAGGAAGCCGTAAAGTGTCAGACAGCTGGGACACCAGTGGGAGCAAGAGATCAATCTGCGTTATCAGACAACCCACACAGTTCAAGGTGCAAAACACTTAGGTGCGATCTCCCCGGCCACCAGATACGTGACGCGACCACGCGCAAGTCCTGTCGAGAGTGGGAAGTGCTTCCCCGGCACAACCGCGGGAGGAGCAAAATATCCTATGGCCCATACCTTGGAACATCCAATGGTGCATGGGGTGATCGATGGATTATTGACCCCTCAGAAGGAACTGGCCAGGGGAATCTCGAAACTAGGTCCGCCGCTTGTTCGAAGACGGGCACCGTAGGTGAGTAGAGGCGACGTGCAAATCTCATCTATATTTGGATATCAACAGTGCATCAGTAGAACGTTGTGTATCTGTCACGTTGTGAGATCCCGACTCCATCGGCCGATCTCCCAGTAGGTACCAGGAACACGCTTTCAACCCGATCTCAGAAAGAGACGGGCAGGGGGCACTAGGGCACTTGGTGTTAGAACGCTCGGAAACAATTTCGGTGAACAGCGGACAATGCAGCCGAACCTTTATCAAATGAGGAGGAAACATCCTTATACCCTGAGCCGGGTCACTTCTGATCCTTGAAGACGTTCTGCGCGGCATCCGCGAGCTCTTTCTCCCGCTTAACCAGTTGCTCAACGGTCAACTGGGAAGGGGAAAGGGAACGAGGATCAGGCTAAGTATGCCCATGGTGTCAAATACCAACCACCCACCCCCTGTGAAGCAGCAGCCTCTCTCTCATCCATTAACTAAGTTCCGCACAAAGTTAAGTTCCCGGAAAGCAACACCATAGGACCTTTGGACACACCTCTGCAGAACAAAACGCAAAACATGAATCAGCCCATCGTCACGACGAGAAATCCAAAGGTGTATATAGGAAACAAAGAACCCAAAATATACGTTGTCACCAAACCCAAACGCAGAATGCAAAACGCATAGCACATAGCGCAAAACGGTGACGGCTCACGAACCTTGTCCCTTCCTGAGTGTGTTCTTGTGTACCCCTAACCCAGTGCCGACACCAGCGGCGGCTAACACAAGCAATCCAGCAACGAACGTCCTGTGGAGGGTATCGGCGAGCGGAGACATCGAGGCCCAAGTGAGGGGTTTCCGGAATTTCGATCGGGAAGTCAGACCCGTGTTTGTTTGGCCCCGCAAATAGATCCGACGCGTTCGATTGGCTCACCCAGGACTCACCCAATGCGAACCCCGGCTGTAGCTGGCGGGTTCCGGAAAAAAATACGACTGTGACCCTGCCTTGCAGTGTCAGTCCGACTTGAATATTTTGAATGCTCAATCCACCCTTCGGTCGCTGGTTTGCTGGGCGCACAGTGGAAGCCGTTTCGGGATGCATCATGCTGGCCGGCACTTGACGGTCTCTACCCTCGTCCCTCGCTGACACCTTCACCAATCAAGGGCTGAAGCACTGACATACCACATTACCCTTGATTCCCATACTACCGCACCGGAAAGAGGCCTCCTCAGAGCCGCCCAGGTCCTTGTCGCACTAGGAGAACCGCAACGCGTCGAGGAACTTAGCGTTCCTACGGGAGACCGGATATCAACCCACATTTGGTGTACCCATTCCAGAACGGTGTTCCCATACTATGCGAAATACCCCACCGATGACCCCACGTCGCATTCACGTAAACACTTAACTCCCAAGAACTCGGCAAGAGCGGGTTTCACGACATCCGTAGAGTCGCGCCTTCAGGTGTGTAGCGAAAGGCCGCCCCCACGAAGTTCACGCGGAG
>Ga0307515_10010134_pt1 | contig 18097 bp, 21 predicted proteins | sample 17_EM_MG_FD_194513 | JGI IMG/M metagenome (GOLD analysis project Ga0307515, IMG submission 194513) | Populus trichocarpa ectomycorrhiza microbial communities from riparian zone in the Pacific Northwest, United States - 17_EM | ecosystem: Host-associated > Plants > Roots > Unclassified | place... | reverse complement strand
GTGGGTAGGTCAGACGGCAGATTGTCCAACGGGCGGAAGAACCCAACGGCAAGCCGTACTGGAGTCCCACACACGGCGCACGAGCGTCACGGTGCATGACGCATTTCCCTTCTTTCCCCCACAAAAATAAAATAAAATAAAATAAATAAAAAATGAACGAACGTACTAACGCTGGTGTTGCGAAGCCCGAGCTTCTGTATGTACAGGCCTCCGGGCATGGAGACCCTCGTCGTAGCGGCGCCGAGGGCATTCTCATTGCCCTAAAAGAAGGGGGCAAGAGCAGACCGATGGGCAACTATGTAGAGCGGTGAGCGAGAAGAAGCAACGAACCGTGAGGATTCCCTATCAGGGCTCATAACGTGTTGTTGATAACCTAGGGGAACGTCAGGCTTAGTGGTTGCGGGAAACAGCTGAATTATGTACCTAAGGGAACGTCTGATCGATGTAAGCGATACAGTAACGTAACAAGAAAAGTAACAGATGGACGACTTTTGGGGGAAACAGCTGAGCCTGAAAGCCGCCAGCGGAGTTTGTAATATATACAAATCGAGACCCCATGTGAAAAGGCGGAAGCACGAGAAGCGCGCACAGTTCGGCGCGCGGCCCTCGCTGCGAGCCGAGCTAGCATACGTGCAGACAAGAAAGACCAAAAGAAAATCAGTCCAACAAAACGCCCCGATTCCCTTAAACAAGGAAGGTGGCGAACACGGGGCAAAGACTTGGTCAGAAGATCAGCCAACATTCATATCGGCCGTGGCGACCATTAGCTCCCGCACATAGTGGTATTGTATGTCGATATGATTTGACCGATCATGGAACACCGGGTTCTTCGAAAGAGCGATGCCCCCCTGATTGTCGGCAGAATATACGACGCTGTGCCACCCGGCAGGACAACATGGAAAGAGAAACACGAAACACAATACACCACTGTTTAACTAGAGGTAGTGTTATTATTTCATTGTGTTGGGGAAATGCGTCATGGCATTGGTCCTTGTCGGATAGTACAAACTCTGTTGAGTGGGTGTGACTCATCACACGCCATGTCTTTGGTGTCTTGTGTCTTGTGTTTCGTTCCTGGTTTGTATATTTAGCACATTGTTTGCCCATATATACTTCACGGTTGTCTCCCGACTCGCTCCAGCGCAGCGTTAGGTCTAGTCGTGCTCGTTCAACAAACTCGGGATCAACGCCAAGTGATCTGATAGCCTCCATCCACGCTATCAGCACTGCTTGTTTTGTGTGTAGCATCGCGGTCGCCTCAGTTGTAACGAAGAGATACGATAGGGGCAACCCTCACCCAGCATATCGGCGACACCGGCAAAGAGCTCCATATGATTCCCGTTCGTATTGACTGTATATTTAGTTAGTATCAAGAAAATAGTCATTGAAACCATCCTGACACGTTGAATCTACTAAAAACATGTCCGTGTATTGCCCTCATTCCTGCATGAAATCATCCACAATGAATGCAAGCGTCCTCGCGCCTTCTATCTCAGGAATTTCAAGTGGCGTGATCGTCTCTTCGATGCCATGCTTCTCGAGGTAAATCCGGGCAGATTGTATCGGATCCTCGTCGTCCAACCACTGCTCACTTGCAATACTAGCCCAAGCATAACGAACACTCTTCTGTGTGAAGGCGATGCCGTCCCCTTTGGATTGGCAGAGAATTTCTTGCCAAAGCTGTCACATTCCATTCAGTTTCGTTGAATTAGGGGGGACTTCGCACCATCTACACACCTTAGCAGGACCCATTCCGTGGTTCTCGTTGATGAAGGTGCGCCATTTAACCGGGATTTTGATATCAACATACGATTGGTGCGATTGTTGGTGGGTGATCTCCACATTGGCGACGCCTTCGTGAGGTGTGACGTGCAGTTTTCCATGGCATTCAAAACGATCCATACGGCGGGCGGTTCGTTGATTCTCCTTGCCCACAGTGGTAGCCTTCTCCATGTCGTTCGCGGTCCCTCGGGCTTGACAACATAGGTAGTTGAATCGTGATAGACCATCTTTAGACACCCTTGAATAATTGAAGCTATGGAAGGTAATTTAATGAGCCACCACAACCTGCAAGCAAATGTTGAGGGTGCTACGTACCGAAACCTGTAGCCAGTGGCCTTCCAGGCAAGTGATGCGATATGATCGGCAACATCCTTGCCTGATATAGTCATCCCGGCCAATGAGACGTGTAATGAGACCTCGATTTTGGGGGTGGAAGCATATTCGGCCAATGCTGCCACAAACTGAGTTGGCGAGATTGCGGGTGGCATTGCGAATCGCTTCGATGGATATATGGGGTTACTTTCTAGGCGCTTTCGCTTTCGATGGGCGACGTTTGAGGCAGCACAAGACAGACAAACGTTGAGGCGGTCGCCTACTTGGCCATGGGCACCCCTTTTTTGTCGTGTTCCGAATTGATTTGATGTCTTATGGTTTTTGCATGTACTACATCTGAACCTGGGCTCGGTGTCCATGGCGGCGGGATGTTCAACAGGAGACAGTTTGGGCAGAGCGGAGATTCAAAACCCAACAAACATCGGCTGACGTGTTTGCAATATTTACTTACTTACAATACCTATACTAGTATATTCAACTAGTATATTTATGCCATGCTATATGAATCTACATCGGGCTCTGTTTAAATTTCGGCCGCGGTTGGGCTCCCAGCCTCGGCGTCATCCGTGACAGCTGTCTCCGATAGTCTTCGGACAGGTAGCCGTCAGCTGTCACGGAGGGTCCCCCCGCTGTCAAGCCCTGCTTTGTGCTTGACATCCACAGGCGGTGTCATTAGCTTTACGTCCTTGCTGAGGGCTCGGCACCCATGCCCATGAGCACTCTATTTCTCCTGAACGGTCTTCATTCCCTACGGGCTTTTGTCCTGCTCCCGTCCAAAAATGGCAGCAGCTTCTCGTGATATGTTGATATTCCTGCGGATACGATCAAAAATGCCCGAGAGGTTGCCATGTGATAAGCCGGGTATGTGATCCCGTGTTAGAGAATTTAGTATGTGATAGTAGACTGTACAACAAGATAAACCTAAAAGGAGGCACTGCCATCGGATTTGAGAACACTCGGATATACCGCTACCTCTCTTAGCTAGTAGAGCCCTAAAAGACATTAACGTAACATGAGACAAGTAACTCGAGACCGAGAAACGAGGTTGACCAAAGATTGCAAAGAACCGCAGAGCAAACCTGCATATTACCAGCGCTCGGTTGCCATAGGAAACAACCGAACCCTAGCAAGGACACTAATATTCCGACAGAGAATGGACTCGCAGGCTCAATATGCAATAGTTGGTGATACCGTCCCCGGATGCAAAGTGGTAGCCAACGCGATCGCCGGATGCAAGCCAGATGTGGTCAAGTCTAAGAAGTGTGTAAATAAGCAGCTAGTGGCGAGGACATGCGGTCGTAATCCAAATAGGAAACACAAATTCCGACACGAAGCCTGAATAATACGTACTATAACCAGGACGCTTTTCAGGAGGTAAAACCAGTCAATGTAGTAAGGTCGTTAGTTATAAGTAAGAAGAGATGAGATGGAAGAGAGAGACCCACTGAAGTAGAGACCCACTGACCAAAGCACTTGCTTCTGCTTCGTCTAAGCAAGACCGAGCTTGGTCTTCCACTGCTCGGCTGACCACTCCCTCTCCTTTGCCACATATATGGGGAGAAACATTCCAAGCGCGACCTTAATGGCCGCCTTCTCCGCATCGTCCCTGTACGTCACGGACACATCCTTCTTGAGAAGAGCCATGACATCGTCGAGATCGCCCATCGCCCTGTTTCTGTCCCAGCGGTCCGGAGCCGACAAAATCTTCATCTTGATCACTTCTTCGGCTTGGGGCCACGGGACCTCCGTTTCCTCGAGCTCGCTAAGAAGCGTCCCACGGGGCATAAACCCGGTCTTGCATTCAGCATATTAGTATGAGTTACGGTAGGCAATGTAAAAGGCATCACCACGCTGTCGTCGATAATGCCGATAGAGGTGAGGAGCTTCGTGCCGGGATCACGGTAGGTCATCCCACAGATCTTCTGGGAGTCAATGGTGAAGGCTTTGTCCAGCCTGATGATGTCCTTGCGGAGCCCGCAAGGTCGATAGGCCCAGCTCCCTTCAGCACGACATCAATATCCTAATGGCCAGTTGTTAGTAATCAGGTACGTACCACAATGAACGAACGGTACTAACCTTGGTGTCGCGAATCCCAAGCTTCTGCATATAAAAGCCTCCGGGTACGGAGACCCTCGTCGTAGCGGCGCCCTGAGCACCGAGCGCATTTCTCATGGCCCTGAAGAAGGGGACAAGAACAGACTGATGGACGGCCATGTAGAGCGGTGAGCGGGGAGAAGCAACGAGCGGGGAGAAGCAACGAACCGTTTCCCTATATATGAGCGACGCTGTGCCGCCGGCAAGACAACATGAAGAGAAACACGAAACACAACACGTCATTGTTTAGCCAAAGGTAGTGTTATTATTATTATCATTTGGGGGGTGTTGGGGAAATGCCTCATGCACTGTAGCACTGTCAGGCGCCATGTGTGGGTGGGACTCTACTCGACGGGCGCTTGGTTTTATTTGTTGCACACGTGAACCAAGCGCGATCATCTCTGGAGACATTATAATAAATCTATTACGTGCACCTCGATTTGTGACGAGCCATTCTGGTGAGTGGTATCGTACAGGCTTGTCCACATTCAGCCCCTAGAATATCTCGCCATGTATCCGACGTTTTTCAGGACCAACGCCTGTAAATTTAGCAAGATATTACAGAATATCTAAACTAGATGCTGACGTTAGTTGACGAAACGTGAGCATGAAATATTTTATCCTGTCAAATCCCTCCACAAAGAGAACGAATGTTGACCTGATCCCTACCCAGCGTGATACTTTTCCCATAAGCGCGCCGTCCAAGAATGACGGGAATTTTGATCGAGGATGTCTCATAAAGCCCGTGGGCGAATCTCCATTGGATTTCCAGAGTTTCTAGAGAGCGTGCGAGCGAGGGGCGGCCCCGGTCCGGTTCGTATTCTGCGGAAAAGCAATGAATTGTTAAATAAATGAAAATGAAAATGTATTACGGCTCCGGTGGTGCGACAAGCTCTACTTCGGTCAATGTTTTTATTTTTATTGAAAACTCGGACATCCACGCCGCCCTATTTATGCTTGATCGACAAAACATAAACAATTTTTGTGCAACTTGGGATCCTTCTTGCCCATCGCCCTCGTCGTCGGTGGCCGACTGAAGATGGACGACTCGACGGAGAACGATAACGATGGGTTGCGATGTGACCAGGTACGCTTTTGCTCACCCACTCGTCCTCTTACGTCTCGACAACGACCTCTAACCATTTGGCCTCAGCCCCAGCACGAGCCGCAAGTCCCCTCGGTCATTCTCGTGGACCCCTCTAGCGCTCCCGATCCTCCTCCTACTCCAGAATCTATGTCCCTCGCCGCCCAGCCTACTCTCACACAAGAAGAGGTCGAAGAGGCTTGGCCAGCCCCTAGCAACGACAATATGAACGCAGCGGATACATGGGGCTTCGGGACCGTTGCAGCACCTGATATAAACCCTGGTGATACGTGGGGATCAAATAACGAGGCGACTTCCGCAGATACCGCTGCGGACACCTGGGGAACTGAGGCAAAAGGAGAAAATGCCAATACTAACTGGAAGGACGGCGGAGGGTGGAAAAGCGATAGAGGTGAGAGTAACGACCGGGGCTATGGTAAGGGAGGCTTTCGTCGCGATCGACCCTTCTGGCAACCTCCTGAGAGGGACGGCGGATGGGAGGGATTCCGAAAGCGCGGCGGGTACGTGTCATTCGTTATAGTTTGCTGGACCCCTTCCTTATTTCACCATGTTAACATATACTCTGTAGCTTTAAGGGCGGTCCTCGCGGCTATCCAGACCCCGGTGGGGGCCACAATGATAATGGTTCCTGGAAGTCTCCGAACAACGACCAGGGGTACAATACCAATTCCACCGGTTCCACAGGTGTAGAGCCCACCTGGGGTGGTGCCAACTACTCGACGAAGAACGACACGACGTGGGACGGACCTCGAGCGAAGGACGTCGAAGCAGCGTGGGGCTTAGCGACAGAAGACAAGATCGAGAAGACGAAGCCAGAAGAGAAGAAGGGGTGGGGTCTTCCTCAAGAAGGGAGTGGCTGGGACGCGCCCCCACCACTCGCTGGAGCAAATCCATACCGTCCAGCTGGAAAGCCCAAAAGAAGCGATGGTTTACTTGACCCATCCACGACTGCTGGAGATAGTGCTCCATGGACTGTCGAAGGTAATGCGAGCTGGGGCACAGGGGAGAGGATGAAAAAGGTGCTAGACTCCAAGCAAACGGAAGGCATGATTCGCCGCGTGCTTGGTGAACGTGCTCGTAATGATACCCCACGGTATGACTAATGGTTGTTTTTAATCACCACCTCTTTAATGCTCATCTGTTGCTATGTAGCCCTCCACAAGTCGAAGAACCTCCAGATGAAGAAGACGCCGGGGATGAGGAAGGCGATATTACCCCGCCGCCGACGAGCCCGATACCCTCTCGCCGCTCAGTTCCGTATTCATACGTCTCCTCTCGCTCTCGCAGGGCTGGTTCACCGACTCTCACGACCACCACTCTCGATACTGGGACCATCTCCGCAGGAACGATGACCACGACCGGGCGGGGGGTCGCAAGGATTGCCATGTCCGAAATCCCACCAGCCAGGCGTGTGAGTACTCGCGCCGGCTCAGTCGTGGGCAAGTCGGGAGGTAGGATCGTCTACGAGGATGCGCTGGACGACGACGAAGAGGATTACGAATACATATACCAGGAAACGCGGCCACCGCTCGTGCGCGGACGGGAAGTCATCGTTCGCGACTCCATGCCTACGAGACAGAGGACCGTGTACCAGCAGGCGCACCCCCAGTATGTATACGTCTATGAGGGCGAGGAGGAGTACGAGGACGGTGAGCTTTACTACGCGCCTGCTCCTCCGCAAGACTCGCACGCCGTCGTTCGTCGTCCCACCCAGCCCAAGTCGATGTCATTCCGCGTCCCCAATACCCACACCGACGTCACCATTACTGTCAAGGAGGCCGCTCCTCCGCCCGTTCGCTACGCCCTCGCTCGTCCAAGACCCGTTGAGCGCGTGGTTTACGTTTCCGAGCCGGCTGGCAGGGTTCGCGCAACCGCACCGCGTATTTATGAGGTGGATGACGATGGGTATACCATTGCTGAAGGTGACGAGTACGACGATGTTCCAATAATTGCCAAGCCCATCCCGAAAAGGAGGGCATACATTAGAGAGTGAGGTAACCAACATGCTATGAGACATCTTCTGTTACCCGCCACCAAGAGAGAGGTTTTTTGTCGCTTGTCATTGTTATTACTCGCTGAAAATGAAACAATACTCAAATACTCAACGGGTGCAGACTTTGCACGTGTGCGCATTTTCGGTGATGTCTTCTATAATGCTTTCTCAACTTGTCTCCATTACGGTATGTAGGGGCCAATGATGAACCGGCCTGGGGTGGCCAGGTGGTTTATACAAGCTGGAAGACCTTGAGGTGTGGCTTTGGGGAGGCTGGACAACCCAAGGTTGTGCATGGATAGTATATTAAACGTTCTGCAAGTCATTCAATGTAATCATGTGAAGTTTGAATGGCAGGCGCGGGCATTCGTCTTGACTGGAGGCAAATTGAGAGCGGCTGATATGATATGAAAGCAGTACGCTTTAAGCGGTAGTGCTTGAGATCGACATTTGTCACAGTATGTTGTTGAAACGAGGCGAACACGGGGCTTATCTGCAGCATTTATTCGATTTGAGGTTGAATAGAGTGACCAATTCACCGGTGTTAATCGTATTTATTTATATACATACATGGGTCATAATGTACACTACAATACGTGGCTTCAAGAGGTGTCTTGGGACGTCCTGCTTCGAAAGTGGCAGGGAATGGCGCATACACCAATCGATGGGGCAATCGACAGCGCGTGGTGCGGTTCGGACACGAATTTATTATTATTATTTTCACCAAAAAAAACTCCACAGTTTGTGACCGCGAGAGGGTGAGTGGGGCACTGTGTGGCATTCCAGACAATTAAGCTTGAAACGGAAATCAATGAAATCAATTTGCGATCGAGGCGGGGCAAAGAACGAGGCTCACACGCGTTCTCACTAGTCATAATCACTCCCGCACATGTGTGATCTCGAACCCCGGCATGCGGTTTTCGACTTCCAACGATATCTTCATCCCTCGCACTTCCTGCCCGCGCCGCCGCGTCGCACCGAGGCGCAGGATCAGTCGGGCCTTTCTCGAACTGGTACAAATGCCTTGCGTTTCTCTCTAGTCATCGTTCCTCGGCTCTCGCGTCCTTTGACCTCTCTCCGTCAATATTATGCCACTCCCAAGAGGGGCTTGAGACCCTTATGTGTCACAGGACTCTTCGAACAGGATACCGACAATACGGATCGAAGGTTCTTTACTTTGGATGGGTGGATAGGAGACTATCTGAATGTCCCACAACGGCAAGACCTAGTTGGAGGCGTCAACGATCGAGAAAGGCCAACCAGGAGGACGATAAAATAGCCCATATATCTATTTATCACTATGAGCGACCTTCAAGCTTTCAAATTCCGCGCTTGGTGTTGTCTATACGCGAAAAGCGACTTCGTCCTCACCGGCCGAAGGCTAGGACAAAGCAACTGTTGGCAAAGAACGCAGCTTTATGTCGGATTGGTCGTAGAGACAGACCGAATTGTGGGGGTTCGCTTGAGGCACCGATGATAACTGCCCCGCCAATGGCGGGGCAGTATGTATATCATAATTTCCGAGCGCTGCACACGTAGATCCCTGGGACGGTCTCCACACATATTTAACCCGTGCAAGACTGCAATCGAGCGCTCCTTCATCCCCGCTGCAACCATACAACCCCGAATCACGCTTTGAAAGCTTTGTCGGCTCGTAATCTACCCACTGGTTCCTAAACCTGCCACTAGTAGACACAAAGTCTATGGGATCCTTATGGGTCCATGATTCGCTGGCCTTATCAACTTCTGGCATCAAAATCACGAAAGTTGTGGAGCATTCCGTCACGAGGCCGATGCATGCCCGGGCGTCGGCATGCTAGAGTATGTCGCCGTCAGAGTCGCACTCACTCACCTCAAGCGGTGGACCGTCTGCTCATTGCTCGCATACAGAAATGGCAATCGCTGCAATCGCCGCAGCTCTTCCTTTGAATTGGCATTTGATGCAGGCAATGTATTACGTAAGGACCACAGAGTTGACATGCTTGCGCCGTGGGTCAAAGTTCCCTCAGCGCTGTCCTCAAAGTTTGCTGTGGAGCCCGAATGTGTATTATTCATGCCCCTCGTGACTCATACTTCTATGGCAGACGGTCCATGGCACTGTCCGATCAAATAGCAGATCAAGAGACCCTTCAGTCGAGAGTTGGAGACAGCGCATGAGGTCAGAGACCTCGTGCGCGATTACATGTTCTGTTCCATTCACTCCTCTAGCCCGCTCTGACACTATCTATCGGGTGTTATTACTCATCGGGCCGTCTGTTCCTGTCTTTTCGGCGCCCGCACTGTGCCAGCATCGCTACATATTCGGCGGCTTGTCTTGCCAGCACCTCACCTCCTTCGTACCTGTTTCATACCCCCCACAAGGCACGACTGTTTCCCAGATGGCGATGATTAAACTCATATTAATCCCGTTAATGCTCGCCTGCATACTGTTGCAGAGAGCGACGAACCTCTTCTTGAGAATTCTCAATCAATTGATCTCGCTTCGACCCACAATCACCCATGTCGACGTCAGGGAGTGTGGCCTCCTCTCCTTACCCACGGAAGTCCTTTATGAAATTGTAAAGGAACTTGAGTACCGACCTCCTGAGGCGACCCAGAGCAGCGGCTCTCAGCGCCCTGTCCTCGCTTTTTCTCAGTGAGCCTTGACCGCTGCCAATCTGGGTCACCTGAAATTGCTGCTAACTTACCAAAAGAGTCTGCCGCCGCCTCCGTAGGATTTGTTATCAGAGCCTCTTCAAAGAACCACCACCACTTACGCCGTCGCACCTGGCGTCGCGTTTTGAAGGCCTCACCACCACCTCCCGCATCGGAGTTCATGTCCACAAGCTCTCGATCAGTCTCACGACACTGGACTCGGAGCAAGAATCAACTCTGTCCTCCATCCTCGACTATTTGGTTAACCTCACAGATTTAACGGTAATATATCGCAAGGCAGAAGTTCATCGATATAGCAAACTTATACGCGCGTGCTGTCGACGAGCTTCCTTAAAAGGGTTGCATGTCAAGGAAGCAGGCCTCGACATGACAGTCACGCCCGCGGACCCTGGGGAGTCTGCCGTCGGGTGCTACTTTGTCGATCATCTTGTCAAAGCGATCCTCATGGTAGATGGCCAACGCTTGGAGACCTTCGTTCATATCGCCTCACTTCCTCTACACGCATCCACCTTCACGGCTCTTAGAACTCGCGCTCATCACCTCCAGACGATCGTCTTCCGAACCAGCATTCAGTCAAACCTCCGAATGCTCTTCAATCAACCAACGCAATGGGCAAGTGCTGGTAAGCTCAAAGAATTGGTCATCCGGACATGTGGAGGGGTGCATCACGGCAAAATCGCGGTGCATGTCGCAAACGGCGTGTTTGGGCAACTTCAGAAGTTAGGCATCATTCGCTGCGGCTACGGTGATGATGCCTTGTTCGAAGCCGTGAACGAACCACCAGTATGGGCCATTGGCGTCCTCAAACGCCTGGACATCGACCACGCCGACGACCGGGAGGTGAAGGCCCTTTCAATCATCCACGTACAGGAAATCTACGCGACAAGGGTCTTCACCACCGGTCTTATCGATGCGCTCAATTCAGGAGGATGGCCCGGACTGCAGAGAGTCTACACGTACTCTCAGGGAAATGGCTCAGGGTCACAGATTTTACAATTGAAGCAAGCATGTGACGCCCGTGGTATCAGCCTCTTGACAGGTGCAGTACCTTATGGAAACTGTAGCTGTCATAACGAATGATTTCGACGTGCACTGGTGGAAGAGGTTACAATAAGCATGGTATCACCTAAATAGCTACTTATCAGCCTAATAATATTCTTTTTATCACGATTTTATCACGAGGGTGTGTTGTGGTGCGGTTTGGAGGCCAGAATTGTTGGAAATTGGCAATTCTGGATGTTTCATGTTTCGCGCTCCGGTGCCTGGTTACCAGATGGAGGTTATATAAGAGCCTCGTTACATGTTTGTAGCGGGCCCCAACAAACACGACCCTTTCTCCGCACTAGTTTCCCTGAGGTGACGTTAGCAATTGTCCATTGAGCAATCGTCCCGTACCAGGAAGTTCGACATTGATCTGTTGATATTCTCACGCACTTTGATGGGGCGTTTATCTGGCTGATAGCCATAAATGCGGAGGTCACAACGGGTGGAGGTCATCGGCCGCTCTCTTGTATTAATCTAGGAAGGCTCGCACACTCCAAACAATTGCATCGACCAATAATACGTGAACGAACATGACTGAATATCGTATAGAGATGGATTGGGAAATAATATACGCATCAGGATGACTACTCCTTGGGTGTTTGCTCCCGAACAACTTCCACTGTGGGACGGGTCAGAGAGAATGGAGTGAATAGCGGAATGCACATACTTTGAACTCTTTCAGTAGCTTCCTTGATATGAAGTTGCATATGTTTAATTGGATCAACGCCAGGTTTGAGTTGGTAACACCCGATGAAAGGGCAAACGTGCCCGTGGTAGCCATTTTCGTTGAAGCTTTTGGTGTAAAGTAGATTTAGGACCTCCCACCGAGGTGATCCCATCCAAATATCTAGGCAGTGATTAAGAATACCCTCAAGCAAAATGTTGTCCTCTGGTCGAAGAATTTCCTCTATCTTGGTAATGAACTTGCGGAGAAACAACTCTGCAGAGAGGTTGGGGTACCAGCGTTTGACATCGTCAAGGAGAACTCCGAGCAGTTGGATCGCCTGCGGGTATTGGGGACCCAGTCGCTCCGCTCGATCCAGAGGTATACCATTAGATCCTTCCAAGAGTCAGTGGAGTATTACTGGAACGCGTAGATATGTTATGTGCCGTGCCTTCCTCTACTTACTATGCATTAGCTATTTCCGCGTTTCTCTTAAGGACGAGTTCTTTCTTTTCTGGATCGATAGGAAGAAGAACCGATAGTAACTTAGAGGCTACCGACGCGGACGGCAGTTTAAGTTCAGATGCCGACTATCCACAAAGCAGTCAAAAAATGAATGCGACCAGGACACTTTCCTATGCTCCGGGCATCGGGGGATTGACCTGTGAGGTGAGAACGCTCTGAGCGGGCGGGCTTGTTCACCGATCACCAAGACCGACGCGACGGCTTCTTGAACGCGAGGGCGGGATGGACGATCACTTTATGCGTCATTGACAACCGCCATTACAGATCAAGGGGTAGGTCAATCCAAAACACCGAAAACGAATGGAGAAATTGGGCACAAAGAGCGCAAAACTTGGTCCGGATACGGCAATATATTCTCCTGACAAAGGAACTCGGAGCACCGCCCTGGGTTATGTAACGTAACACTGGGTTATTCTGACACCAGTAGCTCTTCATGGGCAAGCCCTGTTCGTCCGTTCCTCGGTAATATTCCTTTTAAGGGCCGCTTTCGCGCTTTCAATTTGCTTAGAGCGCCAACTCTTGTAGAACACGGGCCGGCACAACGCTACCCAAGGCCACAATTAGGGTCTAGCAAGGCATTCCGAACGGGTCACTCTCCCGCATGGGGGGCACCGCCCTCTGTTTTCCCCGTAGTCGGGATCATCGCACATTATTTTGATTTAGGAGGCGCACAGCCGCATGGGTAGTCGTACCAGCCAGGGATTCACCACTCACTTTATCGCATTCATTGCAGTTGATGCACAGCCTTGACGAACGAAACTAGAACTTTTTTCTTGTTAAAGGCTGTGTACCAGCCGCAGTGATTTGTAATCACTTGGCTGACGAGCCTCATTCCATCAATTTCCCGATTGAGATAACGGACAAGGACCGGATGCACGCTCTACAACCTCTTGGTGTAAGCTGCGATTCACCAACTGGTGCTACCACACCATGGAGGCAGGGAGTGTTACCGGCGGTGTTCAGGAATACTGGGAAAAGAGTTGGGGAGCATCTCTACTGCTATGTACAAGAAAATCGAATCCCAACTTAATCATCGTTGGGTACGATAGACGAATAGGAGGTCGAATATAACGACTTGGACCTGTTTGGCCACTGCTTGGGATTCCACTGGGAACTGCATCAATGTCATTGACGAAAAACTCTACATCAAGGGACTTTTGTAAATGAAACTCTATATTTCCGACCTTGCCGGATGCCAACGATGGTCCAGAATGCTGAGATTACAGGTGGGATGTTATCAGTCAGCCTGTATCATCCGGTCCCTGTGGACAGGGTACGGCCATCCGTGTAGGAAGTTCCGTCGGAAACGTAACGGAACAGTACACCCGATCTCTGTTAGGATGTACACTACCTATCTTATATAGTAGACGAACCCAAAACGTGTATCAAACAGAGGAGAATTATAGTATCACCATACTCATGAGTCGAGACTAAGGAATACAAAACGCGGTGACCCGGTCGACGAACCGGTGCTCAGTTGCCATATGAAACTATAGATTATAGCGATGACATAATAATTCCACCAAGTTCAAGTCGACGAGGCTCTCTAGGGGCATTGTGGTCGTCTCTGTCGACTCGGACGTACCTGCGGCTTAGTTCCATTTGCAAGTCTATATCACGGTTTTGGAAAGGCTAGTGTCGGAATATTAATGTCATCGTTATAATTGCTACGGTGCGATTGTTTCCTACGGCAACCGAGCGCCAGTCATATGCAGGAGTCTTCCCGGTTTTTGCAATCTCTGCTAGCCTCGTTTTCGGTCTCGACATTACTCGCCTCATGTGTCCGGTGGTACTATAATTCTGATACGCGTTTTGGGTCTTGTCTCCTCTATAAAACAGCTAGGTAGCCGTATATCCTAAAGGCGAGAACGTTTTTTGTATTCCGACACTGGTCAACTGGATTGTCGAGTGACGTAATTCCAATCGGGCATTTTACTAAGATGGTTGACAAGCATGGGTAGCCTTGCTGGGGTCGATTGCCTGGTTTAGTTGTGAACCTGCGAGGTTGTCGTGCGATGACATCCTACTACCCAAGATACCGAATGTCTCTTCTGAATTGAAAAGACCAGTCGACCCGCCGTGATGCCAGCCTCTGGCGTATAGTAGTCCTGGGTGCCTAGCCAAAGGCCAAAGGGCCACCGGCATCAAGCATTGCGAAAAGTGGGAAAGTTGTCATTGTCATTGTCCCTCCGCACTCGGTGCTCCCATTTCCACCGCCGAGTACTATTATATCAAATATTCTTTCAGCCACAAGGTTCAAAAATCCACTGTTTCCTCCTCGTCCAGTCCCCTGAACCCTCGCCCACTCGTCATCATTTGCCTCTAGGTTCCTACGTGCTGCAGCCGGGCTGGTTATATAGCCCCCCAACGAGGCACGAGGCACTCAAAGTATCTCCACGTCGGTGCTCGATACGTGTCCGGACGCAGCAGAAGCCCGAGAACAGGTTTGGCGCATAGAGACTCATTACACCACTTGGTTCATGGTAGAAATTGATGAGCACGCGTCCCGAACGTGTTCGGGATATGCTGGCATCTGGCTGCGATGTCCACAGGACTGCTCTCGTAATATGGCTTACTTAGTTTAGCTCATATTGCCCCTTTAACCGCTAAAATGGAAAAGAGATTTCGATATCTACCACCGTTTTCGCTTCAATATTTAAACGTCCTGAAAATAGTGCACCCAGGAAGAGACACGATATCGTTCAGCTTGGCCTCCACGTTTAGTCCCGTGGTGTCTTAGTGACCAGTGGAAGCTACCCGATGAAGAATGGCTGGCTAGAATCGCTGAGAAGGCGAGGCTTACACACCATTGGCACGCGCTATTCGACGCGTCTAAGCGCGTGGTGGATGAGTGTGGAGGTGAAGGGGTGCATCAGGCTAGCTGGGGGCCTGTTTCACTTCGGAGATCGCCATGCAACCTTTGACGATAAGCTCCCCAAATAGCTCTTCGGAAGAAAAAACTCAATTTTTTTTTTTGGCTCACTAGGTACACTCCTGATGAGGCGAGCCCATTCCCATTTCTTCAATTAGAACATCCTCTCATCCTGTTCTTGGCCATCACGTCCCGAGATTGGACCACAGTGAAATGTCGGCATCACATGCGCTTAGTGAGACGGTTGATTAGGGTGTACAGCCTCTTATTTGACATTGTGTGTGTGAATGGGGACACGGGAGCACTTGTGTGGTTGAGGTGCCTGCACGTTGAGGAATGGTTTTCACGTTTCCAGTTCAATACATTCCAGCAATTTGAGACTGGAACCTTCGTCCCACTGGCCGGTTGGCCGTAGAGTGCATTTGAAAGTCATGGTCAAGTGACGTCAATGGCCCGAGGCGATGATCTAGATTTTAATGATCCTTTCCCGGCCAATTAAGGAGCTCAGGTGATGGGTGAGCAATGGTCGCTTTAGAAATTTCAGAGGTTGTGGGAAAGCCCCCTCCCTCCCGAAACTGCTCTCGAGTCTCTCTGATGCCAATTAGTCCGTTACTGCCGGTCAGGCCGGCGAAGGATATCAGTTGTGCGTACCAAGCCCGTTCAGTAGAGGCAATTCGTCTCTGCAGGACGCTGGAACAAGAACTGGTCACAAGAAACGGGCTCAAGGGCAATGTTCACGATGTGCCCAACCTTCAACCACAAAATGTCGGTTTGCCACAACCCGAGTACATATATCTATGAAAGGATCGGTATTAACCACTTGGTTGCGTCAAGCTCATGACTCTCAGATTTCTTAATGCTGCTTGGGAGGCAATACAGTTGGCCTGCTCCAATCCTGAGAAGGATCCTGATACAGATAGAGCGTTCGAGAGTCTCTCCGACCTGTTGAGGGGTTACAGCAACCAGGACTTCATTCGTTTCATTGAAGGGCATGTCATTATTCTTCAACCTGTACGTGACTCATTTTTTTGTGCAGACTTGAACAGGCCAAACGAAAAGATGAGAATCCCTCGAACCTTTTCGATCATTTCACCGCTAAGTACAAGGTAACGCGGTTGGTTTGCCTACTTTTGTTTGTTAACGGCCCTCTTAGCGGATAGATTTCAATAAGCGGCCGCAAAAAAACCATCTATTTAAGATAAATCATGGAGGGGGAACGACACGGTTCGACCGTGCGTCTGATGTGGATACGTGAACACCCTCTAAACCTTTACAGTGAAGGTGGATTACCCACCCCAAGTTCACGTACTGGCGTGGCGACTGAAGACGCGGTGCACACACCGAACTCCCCTGAGACACCCGCACTTTTATCCTGATCGGTTCATCCAAGGTCTCACCGATGACGTGATTGGGAGGCCACTCGGATCTCTGGGCGGGCCGTCCTATGGCTTGAAACTGAAACTGTGGCCGGAACCGATGTGGTCGGAACCGAGGGAGGTGGGGTGGACGCCGATTATCGACGTATATGGCGACGACCCGACGGGGCCGTATTTCAAATTAGACAGCGGAGGTTTTTCCTTCACATTTAGAAGCACCATCAAACTTGCAAATCCGAATCGCGTGATATTTCGTGGTGGGTACAAGGTTCCACTTCAGATGGAGCTTATTGAATGAAGACCCGCAATGCAGATATCTTTGGCCAGCTGTTGACGCAAAAGGCTATGGAGGACGTGATTACGAGGCTTGGAAACACTCAAGAGATTAAATACTCGGTCTGGAGCGACACAATGTTGCATGCGGAAGTTCGCACCTTGGAGGACATCGCAGAAATTCCTTTCGTAAGCAATAATTACCACCTCGAGTCGAGAACCTTTTAGCTGAAATCACGAGCACATTAAGATAAAACTTCCGGCACGAACTTCCGGTACATCTTTCCCACAAAGCCAGGAGCCCCAAGAAACACGGTCCTACCCACACCAGCGTCCTTCCCTTGTCCTTCCCTCCTCCGGCCCTCCGTTCTCAAAGCCCATCAAATCTGCTATTCGGCTCACCCCGAGGGCCACTCCCCAGAGAGCCACCCCCCAGAAACACCCCCCCAGAAACATCCTGCACCTCCAATCGGTGGACAGGGCTACAACATCAGCGCCCTGCCCTTGCCTTTCAGCGCAAAGCGAGGAAAGGTGAAAGGCTTGCCGCCAGAATCGTCGTAGCCTCATCTGATGCTGCCTCTTTCCTTCCTACCACCTTAAAAACATTCCCGGAAACGGACTTAGAACTGGAGAAATCGGAATCACGGATGAAAAGGCGTGTTGTCACGCCCGTCAAAAAGATGGTACGTAAAGGATTAGACTAGTTTTTGGAGAATATTGAACGTTGATTCCTTGTTGTCGAAACGGCGGGATGTAGTACTGCATACCCAATCATGACTTTAGCCTCCCTGTAAGGGTTTCTTTTATGTAATCAACCCCGATGCCGTTAGTTCAGACTACGAAGAAGGTGCCCAAGCACGCCCGAGAAGAGTAGATGAAGGCAGTCAGAGTGGAAGGGTGGATTTCTCGTTTGCTCCTTTTTTGGAGGTGGTGGTTAATTTGGCGTTTCAGTACCAGATGGGACCTCGCCAGGTTTTGTCAAAACGCACGTCGTCTACCGTACGTACCCGACGAACGGCCACCAGTATTATATAATAACTTCTCGGCTCTTGTTGTGTGACCGTACATGGTTTCGTTACACGGTCCGAGACTCTGCCATGTTAAATAGTAATGAAGGTGTTTGTGTTTGTGTCTTGCTAGAGAATGATTACTGAATGGACAGGTGGTTCGGACTAGCCCAAATTGAGAGAACGAACTTGGATTCTGCCTTTCCATGCCCATCCATGCCCACAACCATTTGCGGGTGACACGCTTCTGTCACGTACCGTGCCGGCCGTGACATTTCCAGGCTCACGGAAATGGTCCGGCGCGCCGGCTTCCCTTTCGAGGCACGAGCGCTCGGCTCGCCGACGCGCGATGGCCCTGTTACTCGGGCTGCGGG
>Ga0307515_10010133_pt1 | contig 18099 bp, 5 predicted proteins | sample 17_EM_MG_FD_194513 | JGI IMG/M metagenome (GOLD analysis project Ga0307515, IMG submission 194513) | Populus trichocarpa ectomycorrhiza microbial communities from riparian zone in the Pacific Northwest, United States - 17_EM | ecosystem: Host-associated > Plants > Roots > Unclassified | place... | reverse complement strand
TCTAGTAGAGCAGGCTGCTTTAAAGCGGCTAGCCTTGCCTAGTAAAACTCCTCTTCCTATTCCGTCTTTCGGATCTGTACCTATTCCTTTTATTCCGTCTTTTAAATCTGTGCCTGTTTCTTCTACTCCCTCTTATAAATCTCTAGGTTATAGAGTTATTAGGCCCTCTTGTCTTGTTTCCTAGCTCTTTCTTCTTTTAAAGATGAAACCATAGTGTATTTGGTAGATAGGATAGTGGTAGATAAGGAGGTAGATAATAAGGTGGTTAAGCAAGGAGTTTTTAAACGGGTGCTATTAGCTGGAAAGTCGGTTATAGGCCTTAATGTAGGCCACTAAGAACACTAATTATAAGCAATTTATAATGAAAAGAACAACCTATTAAGTGCAGTTATAAGCGATAATGTTATTAACCGTGTTGAATATCTGGTTGAATACCTAAGTTATAGGGTTTTCGGCCAAGCAATATATAGATACGTAATATTTATCTATTTAGTATTATATAAGAGGTTAGTATTCTACTATAGTATTTATTGCGTTAGAGTCTCTTAAATTTAATATCTTTATTTTAGATCTATTTAGAACTATATACAGTCTTGTAATATCCCGCTCCCCACCCAGTACTCTAGTAAGAGATTGTTTAGTTAATAATGCCTTTTCTCTTACTAATTAAGGGAGGAAAAGACTTATACTTTCTAGCAGTGGCAGGCTGTGCTTATTAGTGACATTTTTAACGGATTACGGTGTTTAAGTTTCCGTTTACCTATAACATAATTAGCCTACCTATAGTAAAGTGCTTTTACTTTACTACTCGCTTCTCTTTTCCCTTACCCTTCTATATATTTACATGCTCGCATTATAAACTACAAGAGCTTAATAGTGCTGGACTATCGCCTGGCCTATATTAAGAGATAGGGTAAGTAAGGTAGTCCCTATAACTTATACTATACCGCGTCTTCCTCTATAGGTTGGTCTCGTCACTATAGATTTACCCTTATACGCGTTTGACCTGCAGAGTGTATAACCATATACTTTGCCGCCAAGGCCTTACTTATACAATTTTGTTAGGGCGCGCCTTATTTCCTTACCTTTACTAATTAACCTGACTTTATTAACCACCCACACTTACTTCTACTCTACTAGTATCCACCTCTATAACTAGTGCCTCCGCAGATCTATCTAAGCTATAGAGCCTTATAATGTAGTAAGTCAGCTGCCTTATCTTCGGCCTTAGCTATATAATAGAGGGTCTGTGTTTACTAATGCGTTTATATAGACTACCGCTTAATATAGCCTGCCACCAAAATAGACCTACCTACTAATTATTTTATAACTTGCGACATTAACTATATCTATAACCACAAAAAGTTCGCTAAGGGCGTTATAGTTTTTAAGATTGCCTTAACTATGGCGACTACGGGCTCCGGTGTCTTATAAGGTAATAGTAAGGGCCCTACGCTTAACAAGCCTTTTCTTTTAGAGCTTGGCAGTCTATACCTCTTGGCTAACAACGCTTTAAAATGCCATCTCTGTCTGTCTACCGGCCATATACGCGCCGATTGTCCTCTTAAGAAAGCCTCTTAACTTTATCGCGGCTGCAGTAAGGCCGGTTATCTTAAAGCCAACTGCCCTAACCCTATGTGTAATAATTGTGGGGAAGCCGGTTATCTTAAGAGTAACTATCCTAGTGTAACGTGCAACTAATGTGGTGCTATAGGCCATAGAAAGCGAGACTGTCCCTAGCTATTAGGTAAGAAGAAGCGGACTTGCCTAAATTATAGCTCCCTAGACTATTAAACTGTCTTTTATAGTTAGGTATATAAGAACTACGAAGTTGCAGGGCATAATATTAATAATTGTATAAGTGGACCTACTTTAATTCGGGCGATAGACGCCGCAACTACTCTAGGTAAGGTAGATGTACTAGGTGCTACCGCTTTAAGTATAGCTGCTACCTCTCTATCGCCTAAACCTCTTAATGCAGCCGGCTTCTATTTGGTGGCGGATGGCCTAGTAGATGATCCAGACACCTATATAGAGGATAGCGATTCCGTAATAGCCGAACCTTTAGATGTACTCTAGCTTCTAAATAATAACCACCTTATAGTTTAGTTTGTTATGCAAATTATTAAAGAGCATATTATAGTATGTGGCATTACGTTTTAGGTGTCTTACGAGATCGGTGGAATGCCTACTTATTATTTATATAAGACGGCGTCTGTCTAATTTACAGATACCAATATCGCTGGCAACGTTGAGGTTAATACTGCTAATACTACTTCTCCGGTTACTTAACGACTATTACGTCTAACTACGCTTAAGTATCTTACTTATATTCTCCTGCAAGATGCTATAACCCTGCGACTTTACTATATTAGGTTTATTATCGCCTCTAATAAACTCGTATTAGGTACGCGCACGTTGCTTAGCGAGTACTTCTTCGTTAATAGGGACTTCGGCCCATTTACGCCGCAAATCTATAAAGCTTGGGATATACTGTTAAATAGTCCTACGGTCGTTGTCTACTTCTTTATACTAGGCACTAAATGGCTTAATAGTTATATCGCGAGCCTAAACGTGAGCCTATAATAGCAGAGCGTTGATAATCCTTTAGGTCGCTAGTAGAAGAACTGTAATGTAAATGTCTAGCTTGGTATGCAGCTCTTAGTAAAGGACCGACTATTATATAAAATCCCCGTAAGGTATTAGTTCGATAGCGTTCTTAAGTATTTTACGGTCTAGTTCTATGCCGCAGTCGTAAGCCTTAAGGCCGTTAATTAGAACCCCTAGGTACCTACTATTATTTATCTCATTACCTTCCTAGATAGCGCGGACCGAGTCTACTACACTACTATCTAGATAGTCAATGGTCTTACCCTTTATACTAACTCTATTATCGATATCTTATTCCTAGGTAAAGACGTAGATAGCTAGGCTAGCTAGAAAGGAGTTATTGTTAATACTACTCCCTTTAGCTCCGGCTATAACTACTATGCTTTTATCTTTTAACCACGGGTGGGTTATAAGTTTATACTAAACCCTATATTTGCTCCGGAGTATATCCTAAGTAGTGATGACTTTATAATAGTTGGTAACCTAAGTAAGGCCTTGATTACGGTATAGGGTATTAAATGTCTTGTAACCGAGCGTGTCCCTAAGGTTGAAATCTCCTAAGAGATTAATACTCTACGCCACCTATAGTAAGGAGGCGATAGTTTCTATATTGAGCGCCAAATTGCGCTGTTTAACAACTTTACAGATCTCCCGTGTATTAATTACTTTAACTGTAATATCGCTAAGTATGGGAAGAACTCGGTCGATAATGCCCTTAAGGCCGTTTTGTCGCTACTTAATAAAGAGTAAATAGGTGCCTGTACTGCGCTTAAATATATAATAGGCGGTATTTTGCTAATATAAGGCCCTGGTGGTGTTGGGAAATTAACCTTCCTAACTGTTTTAGTATAATACTAGTATTAACTTGGGTTACCCTAGTAGGATCCTACTAGAATCTGGGTCCTATCGCCGCTTAATCGCTAACTGGATATGCTGGCTGAGATAATTAATGATGCGCTTATGGAGGACTATAAGGCACTGATTGCGTAAGGCCGTTCTGCTAAATTTCCTATTGTCCTTCGCCGCTATATGCGCTTAACGGAAACTAAGGTCTATAAGCGGGATGCCGTTATATAGTAAACAGCGACAGGTATTAATACTTATCCTAAGTATTTCGAGGAACAGGATGACTATGCTACGATTAATAAGGACGCGTCTATGCTGAATATAGCATTCCTGCTCTACCGTATGTTTAAGGCTAGTAATGCTACCAGCTTTAATAAGCGGTTATAGGTTATAGATTTATCTAAAGGTTAGTGGTTGTTACGCCTTGTGGGTGTTCTGGATAGCGATGGAAACCTATATCCTATTGCAGACCCTAATACGACTAAATACGCCGAATTCCGCTAATATTTGTACTGATTTGCGCTTGGTAATAACATAACGCAAGATAATAAGATAGGATTAACACTTGCGGCTAATGTAGTCATTATAGACCTGGCTAAGAAGGCTGATGTTATTCTTATAATACCTAATGTGGTCTCGCAGACTTGTGTATATTCTATTAGCGCTATACGCGCAGTTTTCCACAATAAGGCTAGGAAGGCGTCTGAGCTGGGCAGTCTTATTAGGTTTGTTTGGAGTAGACTATATTTAATTTAGGGAGGTCTACAGATCCAGGCTGGTAACCCCGTGCCTTAGGTTCTCCTTAGTAATATATACCAACCAAAACTAATTCTTGGTCCTGATTTCGATGATCCGTTCTACTATTAGAAATCTATCTCCCTCTATACGCGTCTCCTCGCGGCTAGTGCGGATACGGTGTGGTTCTCGCTATAACATCGATTTATTAAAAACATTGCATGTCTTGTAAATGCCGTCCTGCTATATGGCCAGCTTTAGATAAGCCTAATAGTTAAGGACCGAGAGTAGTTGAAGCTGGCGGCGAGCTTTTTTAAGGATGTGCTGCGCTATAACCACCCTATCGCCTTCCTTGTTGTTAATGGTACTATGTAGGTAAACGAGCTTAGCTAATTAACGTATAACCTGGTCTACGCTTAACGCGTATTCTAAGTAGCTATGGCGCTAATAGACTTTGGATTTAAGCTATTAAAGGTTGGCCTTGCTATTCCGTATATAGCCTAACTTGCTATCTACTCCGCAGCGCTATATGCGCTTAAAGAATAGTGCTACGCCCAGTAAGATAGTAGCAAGTGGCGGGAATTTGCGCTAGTAGTCAGCGAGATTAAGGTCTTTACCGTTAACGGCATCTAAGGCGGCTAGGTGGAGTTATTAGTGTACGATATAATAGTTGCTGGTCTACTGAAATTTATCCAGGATATGGCGAGGAACCTTTTTATAATTACTAGACTATGAGCGGGCCTTATTATCGTTGGTAGTCCCCGGGTGGTCTATAATTATTATACCGGCGATAAGACCTTTACGAATACCGCGTATTATAAAATTGAGAAGTAGTGTAAGGATAATAAGGTATTTATTAACCTTAAGAATCCTAAGCGGAAAAAGCACTTCCAGCAACTTATCGCCTTCTTTGACGTTAATAAAACTATATAGTATGTCTACCGCCAGCGTATAGCCGATTACACGCCCATTTTGTACAGCATAGACGTTAACTTTAATATTGCTATCCCTGACTTCGCGGGTGTAGCAAATATTAGCGGTATTGGTAATTATACTGAAGCGTGGAACGAGGCTAATGGAGAGGGCGCCAATAATAACGGCTGGGGCGGTGCTGGTAATAATAACGAGAATAACGATAATAGAGAGGATGTTGGTGACGTCGGAATATAAGGAGGGTAGTAAGGACGGATGTTATAGATTTTATTAGTAGCGAGACCCTTAAATAGGGACACTAGATAGAAGTTAAGAGCGGTAGTAGCTATAGGCCTTTGATATTTATAATTTTGCTATAGCACTGGGTAAAATATGGTATATTGCAATATTATGTGTTATAGCTAAATAAGATCTCTAAAATAGATAAGCGTATTACGGTAAAGATAGCCCGATTTATAAAGCCTAGTAATCCTAGTTTTTATCCCTTTTAGGCTAGCAGTTAATTAATGCTAATCCGTGATCTAGATTTTAAGGGGTTGTTTGGTTGCAATCTGTTACTTTTAAATCTGAACTAAAAGTCTAGCAGAAAGAACGTATTCCTTCCCGATTTAATACGCGTTTATAGCTCTACGGGTTATATAGATGTGTGTAATCTAAAGCCTTTAGATTTAATCTAGAGTTTAAATAAGGAGTTTTAAGCTCCTAATTTAAACTAACGCCAAGACCTTAGTTTAGATTCTGTATATAGTAAAGTTGCCAACTTTTTAGTAACTTTTAGCGTGTTTTTTAGAATATTAAAAATTTGTAGCTAAAGTTAAGTTAAACTAGAATTTAACTAAACGGTCGCCTTAGAATTAGATTAGAGCTCTAGATTAACTCTATTCTAAAGCCCTTATTCTAATTTAAACTTATAACTAAATATTCCCTAAGTACTTAACTAGTTAGATTGTAGTCTAGATATCTCGCTAGTAACCGCAACTATTATCAATTACTCTCTATATAGTACAGGCCGCCTTTATTTTCGTTAAACTATAATAACCTTAAATAGGATCTAATCCTTTTTTCGCTATAGCTGCCGCTAAGGTAATGTAACCTAACGCCCTCTCTTGCTTATATTGGGTATGCTATTCCTAGTATTAGTACGCCGTTACTATATTTTAAGAAACTTATCGCTAATGCTATAGGCCCTTAGAATGATACTTATCCTACTATACTAGCTACTAGCTAGCAAAATATAGGACAAATATAATGTCTATGTAGTTGCCCCTAATAGAAGAGCCTGTAGTAAAGGTAATTTGCTATACTATATCTGGATAACCTAAGATTATATATATAGGTAATAATCTTAGGGCTTCCTAGTGTAATAGGAGGTTTTACTATAAGACAAACTTAACTAAAGTCACTATCTCTACGTAGATTAGATTAGCTATAATTAATTAATGCCTTCTAGCCCGCCTAGTAAAACGTGTCGCGCTAGAGATGGGGCTAGATAAACGTTAGTAATATATTATAATTATAACGGATACCTGTATACCATCTCTGCGGATAGCCGTAAATATAACTTAGCCCACCCTATAATAAACTACCCTTAACAGAGCAGCCCTTAAGGCCCTATTGTTTTGGATAGGCATAGTCTCTATATAGGCGGCCTATATCTACTTCTTATTACAATCCACCCTGGCCTCTAAAAATATCTTAACTAGTAGCTAATATTTAACTATGCGTAGGTCTTAAGGCGCATTAAACAGCAATATTAGACTTAAGGCCACGTCTATGCTTAGGACTGAGTTTGTACTATCTAGTTTCCGCTTATAAAGTAGTATAATAAGTCGTTTGAGATTGTAGCCGCAGTTCTGTGTATAGTTAAGCTAGGATAAACTCTGCGAGTTTATAGTAGCTGTATGCCCCCTTTCCGCATCTACTATATAGTTAATGCTAGGCCGCCCTGGCACCTTTATCTTCTTGTATATATTTAACTATACGCGGGCTAGTATATTCTGCATAGCCTTGTATACCTATAGCGCTAGTGCCTTCTTATATTCTACCACCTAACGGATAACTTTCTGGATCGCCTACTCGCGTAGTGAATTATTTAGTTGTCCGCGAAATAAAACGTATAGGATGCTGTCCTTAATAATAACCTGCTTAAAAGTCCGCTTAATAGTATTAAGTCTTTCCGCAGTAATGCCTAAGCCAGTAATAAGCTGTATATTTTTTCGCGGGTCTATAGCGCTTACAGAGTTATACCACGCCGTATTTACGGTATACCGCTATTGTATATCGCGTCCTATTGTAAAAAACAGTTTAGTATCCTAAGTAGGGAATAGTGGTGTTTAGAATCCTATACTTAGTATAATAGAAAGGCGGCGCGACGTTAGTAATAAGTAGAGTCTCCTAGCCTAACGTGACGCGATCTAGCGTAAATTAGCGTAAAACGCAACGGGTTATGCTATTTAGCGCGTTAGTGTCTACGGACATCGCCGTGCTCTTACTATACTCCTCCTATTTTAACTAGCTTGTAATATAGTATAAGCCACGAACACTACTTTAAATATATAGTTCCACACAGATATTATTTTCGGCTCCCTTCTAACCAAACTATAGTAAATTGCAGCTTAATGCGGTAATTTATAAATGAGCTCTATCTAGCGGTAATGTGGAAAGTGCGGGACTAAAGTAAAAAGCATGGGCGGTCTAACCTGTTATAAATGATATTGCCTAAGATAATAGAAACGGAAGAAGGGTAGATATAAGGGCGTTAATATTAAAGAGATAAATAATAATATACCCTTACGCTATTAAAGCTTAGAGGAGTATTAGATAGCCTATTATAGGGCCAAGCTAGAGCAATATAATAAGTGGCCACTTACACAATATATAGACAACAATGTACTATTATGCTATTAAACCTTGGAAGGGTATTATATAACTAATTGTGAGGCCGAATTGGAGTAAGGTAATAAGTGGCCACCCGTATAAGCTCTAGGTGATAATATTGTCGATAAGCTAAATAATAGGGCTGCGGATATGCACTATAACAATGATTCTGTAATATTTAATAGGGTATATAACCTGGTAATAGTTGAGACCGATTGGTAAACTTTGACTAGAATATCTATGGACGTCTTTTAGACTAAAATATTTAAAGAGGCCACTGGCCGCGCTGCGGGAAAGCCTCTGGGACGGAACTAAGGAAATCTATAAACTGCGGACGATACTGCGGCAGTATGCGATATTATGCCGCGTATTAAGCGTACTAGCAGTGCACTAGATGAGATACCTCCCCTGTTTTATCTGTTTGGTAGTGAGGCAGAATACGTATAGGTCTTGTGGTGGGTAAGCCACGGGACTTCTAACCGCGCTATTAATGAGTGGTTTAACGATATTAGGCTTTAGGGAGTGTTTGCCGACTATTTTTCTTGCTAGAGTGTTAATGATGTTAAAGTAAAACTACTTTTGAAATAGATGTAATCTAAGAGTAATTAACCGCAGTAGATTAAAATAATTGTAACCGTAGGGGACTAGCAGCTGCTGGTACGTTACCGAAATACTCTGGAGATTGTGTCCTTTTTTATTAGTTACGGCCCTTTTTAAGGAGACATGACTTTCTCGCTAGTAAGGTAGTACTTATTAGCAGGAATAAGAATATACGATAAGCTTGACACGGTAGACTGGTAGTGGGAGACATAAGAGCAGCTACCGCTCGGCGCAACCGTAGTGCTGATTATATTAGCTAGCGATAAGACCTAACTAACACAATACGCCGGCGGCAAGAAAGCATGGCCGCTCTATATTTCAATTGGAAATATTAAACTACGCGTTTAACGATCTGTAAATCGACTAGCCCTATTACTGCTTATATACCTCCCGGTCTATATACCTAGTAATTAAATAATATAACTAGCGGTGTAACACAAGACCCTTATGGCTATCCTTAAATGTATGCTTTAGCGACAACCCTACTGCTAGTATGGTTATGCTAATAATGCCTATAGCGTTAGAGAAAGCTAGTAAAGAAGAAGTACGTCTCCTATACGCGGATAGCCAGGATCAATACTGCTTTCTACTTTTAGCTGTATTTATGGCTGATTACGAAGAATAGGTCACGCTTATAGGTATTAAAAGTGGCCGTAAATGTTCGACTTGTTATATATATATAAATGAACGGCATAATCTAACGACTGCTATCTAGCGACCGTGGCCGTTCCGTATATACTAATTGACAAAAGACTAAATACGAATGTAGTAGGAAGGTTGCGATACTAATAAAAAGGATGACTTAGATTATATTTAGCCGTTCCGCAACTTTGTATAGGGCTATAATCTATCTAATATCTACAAGATAATAGCGCCTGATTTCCTACACTAGGTGCTTAAAGGCCTCACTAGTGAATATCTTATACACTGGATTAAGGGGCTTATATAAAGCGAAATATAGGCCGGAAAATATTGGGGCCTTAACATCCCGCGCATAGATGGTTGCGGCCAGGAGATGTTAAATATTGATGCACTTATTACTACCTACTTTGTATAGGTGGAACGATTTACTAATATGATGGTGTGGGATAGCTGGGCAAATGTCGGCCAATGGACAGGAAAGATGTATAAATCTCTGTTATAACAATTGGTCCCCACTATAGCACTCTTACTAAAACAGAATGAAGGCGCTATACTATTTATCCGGGCGTTTGTGGACTTCACTATACTATCTTAATATATATTATACGATAAATTAACTATCTAGTACCTAGCAGCAACTATTTATAGAATGGATAAGATAAAGGATGTATTTCTTTTGTTTTAACTAAGCAAGGTAGGACTACTACACTTTAATATTCCTAAGCTATATGCTATTACCTACTATCCGGAGAGCATTTAGTAACTAGAAGTAATTGGAGGTATAAATATAGAGTATTTGGAGTAAGTATATAAGCTATAGAAGGTATTTTACCGCAGGACTAATAAACGGAACAACTACGAAGAGTAGATGCTATGATATAACACTATGCATCTTAACACTATGCTTTAGAATGAACTCGAGCTATAGGCGTTAACTAATATAATTGATATAGTAGACCTAATAAGCGCAATATAGACAATATGACTAGGCCCTGCAGTTAATGTATGCGTATATTACTTGTATATGTGGAACTTTAATGACTATATAACTTAGACACTTTAAGACTAGAGAATCAATATATCTATCTAGCGTATAGTTAAGGAGGTATAGCGCTGGATGGAGATTACCGACCTTGTATCTAAACTAGCCCCCTTTATAAGGGAATACCGTAAGCAGATTAACGGAATCTGGTAAATAGACTAGGACGTTAACCAACTAGAGGCCGATAACGATTAGGTATTAAAGATGCCCTTAAGCATCTATTACAGCGTTATATACTATATTCGCTTTAGGAAGGATGCCACTGATACTAATAAGCTTAATAAGGTGTTTGCTTAATATACCCCGTTATAGGCTAATACTAGAGCCCCCCACTATAATGCTGTAATGGTGCGAGAATATAAGTGGGTAAATAACAGCCTCTATAGCAATAAAGTAGGGAGGCTTTATCTGCTACTTATAATCTAGGATACTAGGTAATTGGATAGCGTAGGCAAATACCTAAAATACGCCGGTGCGTTAGTAGAGACCCTCTAAGTTTGCGATAGTGGTAAGATTGATATAAGAACCGGAATGCTTAGAGTGTAGAGTATAAAGCTATCTAATAGCAGGACGAAACGTACGCTGGATGCCCTCTAGATATATGACATTAACTATATCGCGAGGCCTATTTCATGTTACGGCACTAGCAGAAAACGGTAGCTATGGTAGACGTTATAGTAGACGCAGGGCTTATGTAACTCTCACGTGACTAGGGATTGTATATAACTCCTCACGTTGCTACTTGTCCTTTCCTTTCCTTTTCTCTAGCTTTAGATTCTCGTTTATAGACAATCTAATTATATAGGCTTGCACGACCCTTTTGCCGTGCTTATGTCTTAATTGACTAAGTCGCTAACATTATCTAAAGCTTACTCTACTCTTTCTTCCTAAGAAGGAACTTAAATATATCTGTAAGAACACAGAACAGAACCCTAAGGACATTACTAGGACCATAAGGACAGGACCTAAAAGAAAAGAACAGAACCCTAAGGAAAGAACCTATAAGACACATATAGACTAGAACCCCTAAAGAAATTACCCGGAATTACCTAACACCCCTACCACTATACCACGAACTATAGCAGCAGGCAAAGCAGCTGCAGGACCCTTAAATACTTTAGATAAAGAAATAATTAACGTTTTAACCCCCTAGGCGGAGCTTGCGGCTGCTAATACCGAAATTAAACAACTGCGAGAGCTGCTTAAAGCCAGAGATACCCCTATATCTAATAATGAGTTATTATTAGACAACTAAAGACTTACTATAGTCCTTTAGGCCCTATCCTAGCGCCTTAGTGGACCTACTAAGGCCTATGCAGCACCGAGGCGGTCGGTAAAGGTCGCGGATCCCCCGCTACTTATAGACGGAACCGACCCTATATTTGATAATTGGAAGCTTTAATTATGGGATAAGCTTGAAGTTAATGCAGACTACTTCCCTAACGCCCGAGCTAGAATGGCCTACGTTTTCGGCCGTACTAGTAGAGACGCCTAGACGCATTTACGCCCGCGATACACTAAAGACTTAGCAGACCCCTTTATCTCTAAAGAAGAAATGATTAAATACTTGTCTTTTATTTATAAAGACCCTTTTAAAGTACAGAACGCCCGCCTTAGCTATAAAAGCCTAAATATAAAAACAACGGAGACCTTTTCGGCCTTCCAAACCCGCTTTCTATACCTGGCTAGATAGGCCTAGATCCCCCAGGAAGACCTACTGCCAAACCTCTTCGAAAGCTTACCCTAGACCTATAGCGGGCCGTATTACTAGCTTATACTACAGCATAGACGTTAAAGGAACTTACGGACTATTGCCTAGCTATTAACCAAGGCCTTTGTTGAATTAAGGCACGCGCCAACTGGCTAAAAACTAGAAACCTTGCAAACTAGGCCGTAAGTACTGCGAGTATGGCCCGTAGTGCCCTGGCACAATTGGCAACTCCTATAGTTAACCCAGCAGCTAGCCGCGTAGCTACCCCTACTACAGGCCTAGTGTACACCCGGCCTATATATAGCGACCCCTATATATAGGCCCTTAGTAATTAAGGAGCTTGCTTCTCGTGCGGTTAAATAGGCTACCCTATAAGGAACTGCCTAATAAAGGCAAAGACAAACAAGGTCCTGTTAATTTAGGAGGACAATACAAAGCCAGAAAAAGAGGAACCCTAGAGGAAGACTCCTCTCTAGGGTTAAAAGGGATTGATATGTTATATATTAATCTAGGTTGGCTAGTTAGTAGAAGAAGCTGCACTATCCCTTATACTTTATTTCGCAATGGATATTAAGTTTTAACCTCTGCTTTAGCTGACTTAGGAGCAAATGCCTTTACCTTAATTAATATAAAGTACGCTGCAAAACTGGCTAACTTTTTAAATATACCCCTTAAAGAACTGCCCAAACCAGTCCCTATTCGCGGTTATAACGGACGGATAGGACTACCTATTATAACTATCTTACGGATCTACCTCCGCGTTAACGGACAAAGGTAGTATAACGTCCCCTTCCTTATTACGGACCTTAAAAGCCATAATATAATCTTAGGGAGAAAATGGCTAGCCTACTTAGGCTTATAGCTTAACGTACGGAACAGGCAGCTTATCTAGCCCGAAACTATACCCCTAACGCCTTCTTTTATAAAAGAGATTAGTATTATAATAGAAAACCTTATATGGCCGTAGATAAACACTATTTACCAGGCCAATGCAACGCATAGGGACTAGGCTTTTAAGAAGGATATACAGCTTAATCCGTAACAGATCCGTATACTACGCCGCCCCTAGACTGCCTATGTCACACTACCCGCACCAGAGACTTAGGAAGTTGGTAGTGGCCTAGCTAAGTCCCTAATGGAGAACTTAGGCCCTACGCAGCTATAAAGAAAGGCTAGGGATATTAGACGACACACTAAACTAATAGACTAGAAGGATAACTTGCGGAAAATGGAACGTAAGCTGAGGAAGATTATAAACCCTATACCGCAAAATACGGCCTAACGAACATCCGTAAAGAAACCCACAGACCTCCCACCAGTCGATATCTGCTGCATTAGCGCTATAGGATTCTACTAAAACCTGGTTTAGCCTAATACCGTTGCCTTTATAACTAGCTTATATAAAATTAATTAAATAATTAAAGAGAAAAAAGCCCTAGCTTAAGAGAAAGGCGAGCTTATAGATGAGGAGCTAGTAGAATAGAAACTGCCCCATTAATACTAGAAATTTAAAGATACCTTCTCTAAAGTAACGTCTGATGTACTCTCGCCTTACCGACCGTACGACTATAAGATTAAAATTAAGCCGGACAAGGTGGTTACCCTTAGCTATAGCCCCCTCTAATAGTAATCTACTGCCGAATTACAGGCTATAAAGCGGTATCTTATTAATAACCTAGATAAGGGCTTTATTAAGCCTAGTTAAGCCCCTTTTAACTTACCTATTCTCTTTACCAAAAAGCTAAATAGAGGACTTTGTTTCTGTATTAACTACCATAAGCTTAATAATTTAACCCTTAAAGACCGCTACCCACTGCCTTTACTTAATGAGACTTTGGCCTAAATAAGTAGAGCTAAAATCTTTACAAAGCTTAATATCCGCCAGGCTTTTTACCGAATTAGGATGGACCCTAAATTAGAAGACCTTACTATATTTCGGACCCGTTACGGAACGTATAAATATAAAGTACTACCTTTTAGACTGACTAACGGACTGGCCATATACTAATAATATATAAATAACGTACTATTTAACTACCTTAACGACTTCTGTATAGCATACCTAGATAATATTATAATCTACTCTAAAAACGAACTAGAATATAAAGAGTATATCTATAAAGTCCTATAACGGCTTCAGAAAGCTGGCCTCCAAGCTAATATTAAGAAGTTAGAATTTAGTATTAAGCGTATAAAGTACCTAGGGTTTATTATTAGTATAAATAGGATTAAGGCAGACCCAGAAAAGACAGCTATAATTAACTAATAGGTACCCCCAAGAACCGTAAAGGGGGTATAGTTATTTTTAGGGTTCTATAACTTCTACTAACGCTTTATTAAGAACTACAGTAGGATTACCCGGCTACTAAGCCTACTTACCCATAAGGACCGGCCCTTTTACTTTAATACCGTATATAGGCAGGCCTTTGACGAGCTTAAGAAACGACTGGTCTCTGCTTCTTTACTCGCCCACTTTGACCCAAAACGGCCCTTAATGCTAGAAACTAATGCCTTAAATAGTGTTATAGCTGGCATTTACTCCTAAAAGTAGATAAACGGAGAATGGCACCCTATTGCTTACTATTTAAAAACTATAGTAGATGCTAAGCTAAACTACCCAATTTATAATAAAGAAATGTTGGCTATTATTTATAGCTTTTAGCACTGGCAAGTATAGCTAGAAGGGACCCCTAAACCTATCTAAGTGGTTTCAGATCATAAGGCCTTAGAATATTTTATAATAATAAAAGCCCTTACAGCCCGGCAGGCGCGCTAGGCAGATATTCTATTTTAGTTTAACTTCCTAATTATATATAGGCCAGGCGCTACTAACCGTGCGGATGCTCTTATAAGATGTAAATAGGACTTAAATGACTAGATGGCCGCGAAGATCTTATTACAGACCCAGACGCTACTATAACTAGAGCACTTTAACCCTTAGATACAGGAAGAACTAAGTACTAAATCTTTAAGCGCCGAGATATGTCCCATCAACCCCATGGAATTTAACCTTATTAATAAACTATTGTAAGTAAACCGTATAGACCCTTCTCTATAGGAGTACCGCGAAAAGGTAAAGGATGTTACTAGCCCATGGTCCCTTAAAAATGGACTGCTTAAGCACCAGAAACGGCTAGTAGTAGCAAAAAAATAGAACTTACGAACCCGGTTTATTACCAAAGCATATACCTAGGTCTCTACGGCCTACCCTAAAAAAAATAAAACCCATAAGATTATTAGTGACCGTTACTACTGGCCCGGAATGGTTATAGATATTAACCGTTATATACGGAACTGTAATAACTGCTATAGGTTTACGATTCTACGAGATAAGACCCTAAAACTATTAAAGCTACTCCTAATACTAGAGCGCCCCTAGCAGCATATCTTTATAAATTTTTATAAACTACCAGTGGACCGTAACGGGTACAATATAGTTATAATCTTAGTTAACCGTTTTAGCAAACACCCTTTCTTAATCCCCTATTATAAGAATATCGATGCTAAAGAGGCGGCCTAACTATATATCTATTATATCTACCAAATTTACGGACTACTAGACACTATTATATTGGACTACAAACCATAGTTTATATCGGCTTTCTAGAATAAGTTTACTTAGATCCTAAAAATTAGGCTAAAGCTTTCTACGGCGTACCACCCCCAGATAGACGGTTAAACAGAGATTATAAATTAATACTTAGACTAGAGACTCCGGCCCTTTATTAACTACTTCTAAAATAACTAGGGCGAACTACTACCTCTAATAGACTACGCCCAGGCGATTTTACCCTACAACTCTACGGAATTCGCACCTATCTAACTAAAAATAGGGTATCTATTACAAACAAGCTTTAACTAGGATAGACTAAAAGGACTACGGACTATACGCGAGAAACTGTCTTATAAGGAAGCCTAGCAGTACACTAAGCGCTTAGAGGAAGCCTAGACAATAGCCCGTATAAATCTAGAAAAGGCCTAAAAATTAATAAAATAGCAGGCAAATAAGTATAGGCGCAAGCCCGACTTTACCGTAGGTAATATAGTCTAGGTTATAATAAAGAACTAGAAGATGGAACGGCTAAGTTATAAGCTTAATTATTAAATAGTAGGACCATATAAGGTCCTTAAGAAAATAGGCAACTTATATAAAGTAGAGCTCCTAGATTTAATTAAGGTTTACTCTATCTTCTTACCAGATAAGCTACGGAAGGCAGCAAACGACCTATTACCTAGATAAAAGAACAAACCCCCCCTACCGATTTAAGTTAATGGCGACGATAAATAGGAAATTAAAAAGATACTGGCCTATAAGCTTGTAAGGAAAACGCTAAAGTACCACGTTAGTTGGAAAGGCTATAACCCAGATCCTACCTAGTACCCTATATAGAACTTTATTAGCAGTCCCTATAAGCTTTAAGAATTCCATAGCCGTTACCCTAATAAACCGGGACCGCTAAAGTACCTAGACAAATAGATGGAATGCTAATATAATAAAGATAATAAGCTACCGGAAGATCATAAAGATAAGAACACCCTACGGGCATAATACGGATATATAAAGCCTAAGGGCAGGCTTTTACGGAGGGGGGGGTAATATTACGGCACTGGCAGAAAACGGCAGCTATAGTAGACGTTATGGTAGACGTAGGGCTTACGTAACTCTCACGTAACTAGGGATTGTATATAACTCCTCGCGTTGCTACTTATCCTTTCCTTTCCTTTTCTCTAGCTTTAGATTCTCGTTTATAGACAATCCAATCATACAGGCTTGCACGACCCTTTTGCTATACTTATGTCTCGATTGACTAAGTCGCTAACATTTCACTCATGCTAATGGATATTAATGTCACAGACTGTTTCTTTGTAAATAACTATAGCGATTAGGATATATATAATACTATATATAACGAAGATTTTAAGCGAATAAATAGGGCATAGGTTAATATATATATAAGGAAATAGGCTTATACTAGGCGGTAAATGAATATAACTTAGCTAAAATAGCGGTAAGTTATAACTAGCGGCGCCGGATTACAATAAAGGGGTAGATTGCTATGACCATAATAAACTAGAATATAATACTACCACGCATCGCCCTCTATGCGTTAGCTACCCTTTATATCCTATATACTATACCATCTACCTTAAGAGCAGGCAAATATTGTAAGGAACTAGGCTTCTATACGGCATAGAAAAATTTTTACGTAAAGTAGGACCCTACGCCATAGCAAGGTAATTTAATTGCCCTATTATAAAGCCTAATAAATAGTTAGGCCATCCTCCTAACTTATTATTACAAGTTTATTAAAGCTCCTTTCCATATACTTAGCGAGAAATGCCTAATTTATATTATAAAAGTTAACTGGGTTGTTATTTAAAGCACGTTAGGTATAAGACTCCGAACTATTTAGCGTCTTTTAGGGAAGTAAGGTGCGTATAAAAGCTAAATAGTTCTACTAAACTAATATACTTATCCTCTACTTATTTCGTAGAAAAGTAAATAAAGATGCTATAAGTTAAGTAGTAGCTTCTAAGATGATCTAGATCTTAAAGGAGATAATATTAGGCTCTATACCGTAACTATCTCTATTAAAAGGCAAGGCTGTTATTAATGTGCTATAGTACGACCTATTATTATTAATTTTGATAACGTTATCCTAACGGATAGTCCCGTTCTTGTTGGATAAAAGCCCGTAAACCCTAAGTGTTACGGACGCTTTAAGTACAATGTTACGACTACTAGGAAGGGAGTCGGAAGAAGCTAGTTACAGTCAAAACTCTTTATAACGATGCGGGTCGTACGGCCGACCGTATCGTAATACTAATGGTATTGTTATACATGGAGTCACGTGTTGGGTTAATAAGCAGAAAAAAGGAGGCTGACGCGTGGCTAAGCATCCCAAAAGGGTGTAGGGCATTTATTTCACGGGCTAAGTATAACCCCTCCCATACAAAATCTCTACTAGTTATAACGATTTTGGTGGAGAAAACTTAACGATATTGTGAATAGTCAGTATATCGTAATATTACACCAAAAATATTTAGATTAAGGGGTGTAGATCGTAATATAGAGTATATCGTTGTAATCAGATATCGTACT
>Ga0307515_10010132_pt1 | contig 18101 bp, 6 predicted proteins | sample 17_EM_MG_FD_194513 | JGI IMG/M metagenome (GOLD analysis project Ga0307515, IMG submission 194513) | Populus trichocarpa ectomycorrhiza microbial communities from riparian zone in the Pacific Northwest, United States - 17_EM | ecosystem: Host-associated > Plants > Roots > Unclassified | place... | reverse complement strand
CTCCCTCTTTTCTTCTTTTTCTTTGATTGATTTTTTTCCTGGTTTTTTCTTCTTTTTTTTTTAAAAAAATGGTCTAATTGTTTCAGGCGACCTGCCCGATAGGAAGAAGAAACGCGAAGGATTTCGCGAGTGGTCTCATTTTTCCAGGCGACCTGCCCGATGTAGAATAAAACGCAAAAAAAGTTTCGTGAGTGGTCTAATTGTTCCAAGCAACCTACCCGATAGGAAGAAGAAACGCGAAAGATTTCGCGAGTGATCTCATTTTTCCAGGCGACCTGCCCGATAAAAAATAAAACGCGAAAAGAGTTTCACAATGATTTTTTATTTAAGGTCCAACTTAATTCTGTAACATAGTATTTAAGCCTCACAAGCCAAATTGGAATGTGTTTATCTACAAGTTTATATATGTGTGTGTGTTATATATATATATGTGTGTGTGTTTTTTTTTTTTAAACTGCGGTTCAAATTTAAAAATATTATTTTGATTATTTTTAAAACGCATAAAAAAGTATAAGGAAAAAAAGGTTATTAATGCTTCCATAACTCCCTGACCTACCCATAAACTATGGAGTAGCTTGAGAATTTAAGGACTTAATTGCCAAACCCATACCTACCCATGAATTACGTAGATACAAGCATTATTAACGTGTACATTACCTAAATATTAATGTGGTGGTTGCGTCGATTATCCGGAATTCAATATGGATAGTGATGGTGTAGAAAACTTCTTTAAAAAAAGCAACACCGACTCATCCTTATCGTTGGCTTTTCTATACCCATGCATCGGGCATACATTCAATGTATTAGAAAGTCAAAGCGACGCCGCCGCGCACACCCTCTTATTTTTGTTGTGTACTTTCAAACCATATACATTCAATGCAGGCCCATATATGGTTTTAGATGACTCTCTTGTACATATCTTCTTAGCAAGTGATTTTAGAGATGAATGTTTAGTTGGATACAATGCATTATGGCACGTATTTGTATACCTAATGACTCATATTATTCAAGACAAGTTATAGAAACACTATGGATTGACTTGTTGTATCGTGATAAAGTGAATTGCTAGTTGTTCTCTTGAATGAAGAGCATTATAGTTAGCCCATATGAAGTAATATTTGAAAAAAAAAATTCAAAAGTTTTTATTTTTCTTTGTTTTAAATTATTTGGTATTTTTAAATCATTTGAAGTGTTGATATTAAAAATAATTAAAAAAAAATTATTTTAATGCATTTTTAAATGAAAAGCACTTTGAAAAACAACCGCTACCACAATTACAAACACATTCTACAACACACCTCTTAAATTACGAGGAAAGGCATAAACTTCTAGATAAGCATGTTCTTATATGAGCGTTGAGCTCGTGGTGGGGCTATTGATAGCACTATTTAATTACATGTGTGCATAGTTTAAAAAATTTAACAAATCAAAAAGTTTATACACACATGCAATCAAATAAACTAAGAATTATGTACACTAATAAATAAATAAATAATCATTAATGACACATAAAAACAAAACTTGAAAAATCGAAAGATAGATGTAGATCAAGATATTTAATCTCAAAAAATATGACATTTATCTAATCATGTTTGCTAATTAATCAAACGATAATAGAAATAGACAAACATATTAAATTGATTGAAAAAAATAAAAAGAAAAAAAATAACATGTAAGGCTACACATATTAAAAATATCATCTGAAAATAAATATTTATTATTTTCAAAAACATAGTTTATCTATATGAAAGATAAAAACAAAAACATAGATAAATCAGAAAAACCTCTTCAAAAATTAAACACATAACCAAAAAATCAATATTATTTAAAAGATGCTCTCTAAACAAAATAAAAAAAAATAAAATGGGTATTAATGTAAATATAATTAAGTTTTTTTAAAAAAAATCAATTGAAATAAAAAAATAGGGGAAAAAGAGCTAGGCCAGCCCGCATGCCCCGTTTAACCAGGGCCCACACGCGAGCCCACTAGGGGAGGCCCTTTTTAAAATATGTGTCTGGAGTGGATGACATGTTGTTCGCCTCATTTAAAAAAAAAAAAACAAAAGACGCGTAACCTATTTTGTCTAGATTCTAGCTACTATGGTGGTCGAAAAATTAGGACTTATGTTCTTTCAACTTAAAAACCTATTTTTCAACTTTTTTTTTTTACCCAAAACACCTATAAAATACCTTAGAAACCATGATGAACCTCTTCATGACCTCAAAAAACCCAAAAAAATAGCCCCAAAAACCGAACTCAACTCGAAACTAAAAATCAACCTGAGCTCAAATCTGTTTTTTCACGAACTTTTAAGGTACAAAAACACCTAATATGAACTTCCCTCATCAAATGAAACAATTTGACACAAAAATATCCTATTTAGTGGCCTAAATCGATGTCAACGACAAGTTTCTCTATCTACTGCTGGAATCTGGCTACCCCTCTCTCAACCAGGGATCAAAACAACAAAAATAAACCTCTATACCAACATAAAATTGGAACAATTTTAAGGAACCGAAATTGTATAATTTACGTGATTGTTTAAGATGGAGAACCAAAGTGTATTTTTTCAAAACTTATGGTACGCCACCCATGGTTACCATGTTTTTCATTTCGGTCTCCCCTTTTCCAATCCCACCGTTTCATAAGAATTTGAAATCAATTGCTCCTTAAATAGGACTAAATCTCCTAAAAACAAAGTTCGAGGATTAAATTGAAAAAAAACATAATTTTACACAATGATAAAATCACAGTAAAAATCCCACGTGTTTTAGAATATAGTATAATATAATGTAAGTGGTTAATATCTCACATTAGTTAGAAGTAGAAAAGAATGGTGGTTATAAACATAATTAACCTTTAACCAATTAGTTTGGGCTTTTGAATTGAAATTGTTGTGTGTGTGTATTAATTATTTTATTTTTTTTATTGAATACTAAATAATAGTAAAATAATTGATATTCATATGAATACCTAAACTCCATAAATAATTTATAAATAATTATATTTTTTACTTGATAAATAATAAATATGGTATGTATGTTAAAAAATTCGACCCACCAGTACCCCCTCTTAACGTTAAAGGACCACGCCTACCCAATAATTATGGAGCAGAGGGGGTAGATGATACAAGTCAATTTCAAGGATTATTAATGTGGACGTCGTTTACATTATCAATCTACTAACATTAATGTGGTGATTTCATAGATTCTCAAGAATTCAAGATAGATAATACAGAGACGGCGAACGTGAATTGCATGTGTTTCTGATTATCCATATGTTAAACGATACTTAATTCATTCCATTGTAGAAAGAGTAACCCTGTAATTAATATCTGTAGCCGTCCCAGCTCCCAGAATATGTACTTAGTCGAACAATTAATAACTTCTTATTTCAAGTTATATTATATTACAGAATATACCAAAAGGCATGGCTTAATTAACGTGGATTTGCACGGTTAACACGCACGTATAATAATATTGTGGACTTACTGTTATTTTTCTAATAATTTATTTTATTCCTCGAATTTTTATTTTGTGTGATTTGATCTTAATTGAATAGCAATTACTTTTGATTTCTTAATTAATGGTAAAATTGAAAGATGAGTGACCGAAATGAAAAGGACATCAAACATAGATGGTATGTCAAAGATTGCATGACAAATACACTTAAGTCCTCGATCTTTCAAAATAATACAATTTATACAATCTAGATCCCTTTAAATTTTAAAAAAATCAGTTTTGGTACACAAGTTTATTTATTTTATTTTTCAATCACTAGTTAGAGAGGGGAGAGAGGGGGGGTTGTTAAATTCCGGCGATGAGAGAAAAAGTCATCGTTCACTCCATTTTCGACCATCAAAATTAAATTTTTTGGTGTCCACAGGTTCTATGAGATGAGAGGTGCTTCATGATGATTGTTTGAAACCTCAATATATATCGCATAAAAAACCATATCAAAACCGGTAAAGCCAAAGCTAACCCAGTTTGATTTCGCTTATTTGGGCTATTTTTTGGGTATTTGGAGTTGATGGAATGGTTTGTGGGTGTTATAAGGGTGATGATGAAGTATTTTTGGGTTGAAATGGTTTAAAATTGTGTTTTTTTTTTTTTTACCAAAAGAGTCAATGCCTCGATTTTTCAGCCATCATTGTGGTGTTTGGAAACTAGTGGGCAACCTGTCGCCTGCTTATTTTTTATAAAAAAAATATTGTCCACCCATTTAAAAATAAAAATAAAAACAAATAAGCCCAGGTACACCAACACTCATGGGTTAGGCACGTTGGGTTATAGGCCTGCGAGTCTAGGCTCTTTTGGCCCTTTTTTGTAAATTGGATATAAATTTAAAGGGAAAAATTTATTGAACCCAGTTTAGTTCATGGTCTGGGTCACAAGTTTAACAAGTAAAGCCACAATACCCAGGCTATTATTATTTTTTGTTATCACTTTTTTTTAACTAAAATCTTTTTTACAATATTTTTTTAATTTATGTTTCAATTAATATCCTTTATTTGTGATTTTTTTCCATATTTAACCTTTTTTTGTTAGAGATTGTTTTTTGATGGTGTTGTGCATGTTTAATTTTTGAAAATATTATTCTAATTTATCTATAATTTTTTTTATCTTTTGCATACAAGAAATTTATTTTTCAAAATAAAAAATATTTATTTTTAGATAATATTTTTAATATGTGAAATCTTGCATAATAATTTTCACTTTTATTTTATTTAATCAATTTAATATGTGTATCTATTTTTAATATCATTTGATTGAATAAAAAATAATTTTAATAAACAATTCAGTAAACACAACTGGATAAATATCCTATATTACAAGATTAATTATCTTGATTTATATCTGTCTCTTGATTTTTTTAGTTTTATATTTAGTTATCGTTAATAAAAAGTTTCTTGTTTATTAACACATATAATTATTGATTTATTTGATTAGATTTATGTATAAATTTTTTAATTTATATTTAAAATTTTTTTAAGTATAAAAACACATCTAAAAAACCTGTATGTATAATTTTTTTATAAAAAAAAAACTTAACCCGTTGGCTAATCACGAGTCAAATAGCTAGTATACTCTAATTCTCATTGTTCTACGTTTCGGCTTTGGTTTATTTGAAATGGATAACAAGAGATTTTTGGTGGATCCTTACACACAATTTGTTGTGTATTTCATCGGTGTCTTCGAAAAGTAATGCTTTTTTTACAAAAGTGTTGACAGAATATTATATTGGTTTTCTAGTAGTTCCTGAATTATTTTTTCTATGTTTTGTCAATCATAAAAAAATAATTTATAGTATTTAATTGTGTCATATAACATGAGTTGAAAAATAATTTATTAATATTTTATTTTTTTTAAATTTATTAAAAGAAAGAAGATTTAAAGAAACGATGATCAAATTTGACCGATGAAAAAGTTGAAGAATGATACAATTGAGAAAAAAAAATTATAATTTCATAAATTATTTAAAATAAAATAATAACAATAAAAAAAATAAAAATCAAATAAAAAATGTAAAAAATTGGAGTGTTAAATTAAAAAACATCAGTTTAATAAATTATTTTAAATAAAACAAATAGTAAAAAGAATGGAAAAGTATTTAGTCATTTCACCTTAATGTTTTATTAAAAAAAGTTTGAAAGTTTTCTATGAGAAAATAAAAGAAAATTGTTTTTTTACTGTCAATTTTTTCTGACTAAAAAATGTTTTTTGTTTTATTTTTTTTTAAAGGTTACCAAATATTTGAAAGGGAGTACTAAAGTAATTTTCAAAAAAAAGTATTTTTCTAAAAATAAGCGAGGCATAAAATTCTAAATTTTACCTGATAATATTTGCACCTTCCTCTGGTCAGTATAAAAAGGGAATTAGGCCCTTTTCCAAGGGTTTCGCACCACCCCACGTACGTTATGTCAAAACCATTAAAGCCTCACAAGCCAGCTGAGAGACATTGGGTTCGATAAAAAGCTTCTTGCTAGAGCTAGCCCAACTCATAATGGTTTGGCTCAACTTCTTGGGACTGGTTTTCGTTGGATTGCCATCTTCATTATTCTTTAAATACCAGGCTAACAAAGAATGATTCTGCCTTAATAAATTATTGAAACTTGAAATCCTAATGGCTTTCTACACAATTTTTCAAAACTAGCTGGTCCTTGATGCCTTCAAATAAAGCAAAAGGACTGGACTTGTATGTATAACCTTCTACCAGTCTAATAGACCAAAATCAAAACTACAAAAGAGATTGATTTCTGCAAGGTTTATTTTTAACAAGGACTGGACTTTTGGCTTTATTTTTATGCACTATTTTTTTCTGCTTCCAATTCATGCCAGGTTCAATTTTCATACTCACTCCATTTCGAATTTTTACACATATAGGCGATGATGGTAGTTTTGTAGATTTTATTTGCAACCTAGAGCAAAACCTAAACTCGGATTCAGAGATAGAGACGAGGCTTTGACTGGATTAATTGTTGGCAAACTTGTCACAAAAAAGAATAGCCTTGGGTTTCCTGAAACACATATATGCAACATAAACTATAAATTTAAAATTTTTTCGGGAATCTCAAGGATCTTGTTAGACAAATTATATGTTGTTTTAAGTTTATACAAAAATTATCTGAATATCAAATGTTTCTTTCGACTTTGAATATTTGCTTCAAGGCTGGGTTATCGCAAACTATAAGTCATCCAAATGTTTGGCTTCTAACGGCAATCCACATGAACCACCAATGAGAAATCTCCTAAACCCTTTTAAGAGAGAGGGATTGTTATACCTTAGAGTACTAGCTCTTTTCTTTTGTGTTTTACGTGCTTACGTATTGTACTCTACTCACCATTAGAAAATAAGAGGTATAGCTTTCTATTTAGATAAACCTAAAAACCCTATAAATGATAAAATATCAATTTGACCCTTAAATAATATTACATATATTATTTTAGGCTAATTTTATAAATTTATTCAATCAAGTCCTTACTTTATTGTTTTTAGGTCTAAAATTATAATCTCATGTATTAATTACATTCTAGTCCTTAATTCATAAAATTTATTTACAATGAAGTCATGTCATTTTAATTTTTGACCAATGGTTTTTATGTGTGTGACCCATTTGATTCCCTAATAAGTTGACCCAAATATAAATCATAATCCTAAATAAAATAGGATTAAAAAAATTAATTTATTATCAATTCAACAATTGATTGATTTATATTTAAAGATCAAGTACAATGTCTAACAACATGTCATGATCCCCCAAATATTTATTAGGAAAGTCATAAGTGGTTTGACTTAACCTTTTAATGACTAGTCTCTTAGTGTAATTGTTCTTTCATCAACAATGTTTTGATTTAGATATTATAGTATTGAGTGTGTCTACTATGTCAAATCATGTTTATTTACAACACCATAGTCATTGATTCTTTGAATAAGATTTGAAACTCTTTTTAAATCTCATTCCACCTTGCGCAATGATTTACAATCACTACTATTTGAGAACATGTGAAACATTTTTCTCAATTCACTTAGGGTGATGAATCCTCTTTTAATTACATAATTATTTAAGTTTGATAGGCAAGTAGAGACTTGATTGAAGAAATTCAAAACTAATGATCAAATTGTAAAAGACGTGAGACTTCAGGGACTAAAATCAAAGGCCAAATTGAAGACAAATAAATGTTTGATGGTCAATTGAGGGTAAATTTGTATAAATCAGGAACGAATGACCGAATTGGAAAAAACACTGAACTTTGGGGCTGACAATTGAATTTGACAATGGTGGAATTGCATGAAATTAAAAGTTATAAGGCAATTACAGGTGTAATTAAAAGAAATTAGAAGAACAAGGATTAAATTGAAGTTTTCCAAGTTCTAAATTAAAAACCCTAATTTTTAGGGTTTAACCTAGACGACGCGTCACTCATATTTGATGAATAGATTGAATGACATATTGTTCGACCACTATTCGTCTTCTTATTTGGCAGTTTTTGCTGATTGAGTTGGCACCTTCAAACGAATGAATGTGAAACTACAAACCTCCAAATAAAGTAAGGTTAGAACCAAATAAAAGGTGTGCACCCCTTCACCAACTTTAAATGGTCTCCAACGACGATGAAATCGGAGTTGTTCAACAAGGCTTCAAAACTACTCAACTTAGTGAGTTATGACTATGATACCCACTATGCAAAAACCATTTTTTTTTTGTATGTTCACACTTCAAAACTTCTCAAAGGGTTCTTATCAAGGGCTGAAAACCTTTCTCTCAAGATCAAAAAGTTAGAAATAACTCATTTCCCTCTAAATTTAGCAAAACCATTATGAACCCCTAAAAACCAAAACCACAATTGCAAAATCAACCTAGTATAGAGCTTCCAGCTATTAAGCTTTGTCCAAAACCCTCTCATTTTGATCAAAGGCTTGAGCATTGATCAATCATGATCAATATTTGATTGAACTAAAAAACAAAACCTAGCAAAACCCAATAAATACTCCCTGAAAAACAAAAAAGAAGGAGGAATAAGAAGAAATGGATAGGAGAAAAAGCATATCCTTGGAGTTCATTAATAATCAAGTTTATGGCTTCACATCTATAAGCTAAAATGATAAGTTAAAGGTTGAGCAAAAGCTATTTTTTTAGGAAGAAGGGAAGTAACCATTCTAAACTTTGAGCAGGTATAATTGACCACTAACCTAGTAGGTGATGTTTATGAGGCACACCTCTAGCTTGTTTTACATGTTTAATGATGTTTTTGAGCTTCTTTTAATGTTATAATATTTTTAGTTTTAGTTTCAGTTAATACGTAAAAGTGTTGTTTTTTTTTTCTTCTTTAATCTTGCTTTAAGTTGTTGTTAGTGTTATTAGATGCCAAGAAAATATATTTGTGACTTCCTTTGATAAAATAATAAAGTTTTGGAATCTGCCAAAATTAGTAGTAGGTGTCTGATGTCTTTTTAGGGTTTGTTACTGCATGTTCTTGGTTTTTGGGTCTTGTTTGAGTCTTTGAAGTGCTAAAGTGTCAATTTTGAATCCGACATTGCTGAATATGCTTGCTATTTAGCTTTAGCAATTTTAAATATTAGAATCTCATGTATGTTCCTATGATTTGTTGTTTTTTTGTTGTTTGTTTTGAGTCAAACGTATATAACTATGGCAATAGGGTTTGTGTGAACAAAAAAAAGATTAGTTTAGGGACCTAAATGGTTGGTTCTAGGTTTGACAGTAGGCTGAGAAATTCTCTATGTTTTAGGGTTTGGATTCTTCATGTTATTCCAAAGAACGTTGTCTTAGCTCTATGACTTGGACTAATTTTGTTACATTTTCTTACACTAAACACTTCGGGGAACTTGATTAGTCAATAATCTTGAGTTAATTTGCATCAATAACTTTTTTTATGAGTTTTAATCTTAGAGTTTTTGTTTTGGTATTGAAACCTATTTTGGCCAAATCGCTTTATCGAGTGATAATCATTGATTTTTTAGGTTTGATTATGATTCAGGGATTGATTTCCAACATATCTATGTTCTTGGATTGTTCATACCGGGTCTGGTTTAAGAGTCACGTTGTTGGGTTCACTTTGAATGTTCTTCATTTGTTCTTCATGATCTTCCCAAGAACGTTACTTTAGCTATGTGATTTTGAGTAGTTTTGTTTCATTTATTTACATCTTCATCTTCACATGACATCATTAACCAATAATTTATAGTTCTTTTGCATTTATAACTTATTTTAGTGTTTTAATATTAGGGTTTCGGTTTTAGAATGAAATCTTTTGTGACCAAATTGTAAAAATTTAATGATAATCAAAGTGAATGTACTCTTAATTTTTGATCCTTGAATGATTTCTAGCCTTTTTGTGCTTTCTATTTCATGAAATCTGATCTAAATTAGAGTTTATTTTGCTAGAATTGGTTTGAATGTTTATTGGTGTTCTTCGTATTTTTTGTTTTTTCTAGTTTTGATTTGTTTTGACAAAAAAAATTGAGTTTTTGTGTTTTTGCAAGTTTGATTCGTTTCGGATTCTACTTTAGGTTCTAATTTGTTTTTTGGATCAAACCAATGATCTTTAGTTCAGTTTATGGTCGAACCAAAGGTTTCGGGTCAATCTGATCGAGTCAAAGTCAGGTCAAATATTAAGACCCTGTTTGGTTTGCAATTGTTTTGATAAAAAGAATTTTGCTTTAAAGGCATATTTGGCAAACAAACCCGTAAGCCTGTTTTGACAATTTTGTTTTAAATAAAAATAAACTTTTCCCAAACAAGGCCTAAACAAATAAAAAAAAATGCATGTGGAAAGAAAATCCTAGAAATTATTTGAGCATTTTAAAAAAAAAATCTGAAGTATTTTGGTATGTTTAAAAAAAAATGTTGCATGGATTTTACAACAAGTTCATAAAATTCAAAAGGATTTTGACCTATATTTTAAAAATATTAAAAACTTATTTTGACAAGAAAATATATTATTCATTTTTAATATAAGGATAAAAAATTTACATAAAGATAATATTATTAGGGATAATAATTTATCATTATTAACTTTTAATATAAGGATAGAAAAACTTATATAAGGTTAATATACAAAATATTATTGGGAGTGATACAGCCCATTCACTTATAATATAAAAATAAAAAATTATAAAAAATTTTATCTAAAATATTATTTGAATGATCAGTTTTTCTTGAAAAAAACCTAATTAATAATTAAGAATATTTCACCCTTCTAGACCACTGGACCACGTTCCAGACCTTTTTTTTTTTTTTTCTCGCCTTTGACTAAGATATATTCACCATTTCTAATTTTTTCTTTGGAATTAACAGTCTTGTCGAGCTGCTTGCAAAGCTTCCGATTATTTGTCATATGGTTTGTGAAACCATTACCAATCAGCCAAGAGTCACTAAAACCATTGCTTGTAGCAAACCATGTTGCAACAAACAACCGTTCCTAATATGCGGATGATCATCAGAACTTCAGGGAAACAACACATTTTAATCGCAATCACATTAATATGCGGATCTCGAGTGAGACCATGAGCACTTGATCATATCTGGGGAGGTTACGAGTTGCAGGATGTTCTACTTATTATTGTGACTGTTTGGAGTATTTCTTTGTCAATGAGCTGCGTTGGTGTAGGTTTCAGGTTCGAACCTCTCCTAAATTAGCCTCCCCCAGCACAGCTATGACAGCTGGTTTCTAGAATAAATCTTGCCATATATTTCTGTTATTCACATCTGGTGTCGATTCATGCTGTTGTCAATGTAATGTTAAACTAAGAATCTTACGGTACATGAGGACATGCTTTAAGAAATATTTGAACACTTGCATCTTCAAACAGGCAAACATCACAGATAGTTTGCTAGACATATTCCATCATCAAGTCTCCATTATATGGGAAAGTTTAGATTGAATCAACTTCTGTCGCTGTTCAATGGTTTGAGAATCCAAATTTGAATCCGCGTGGAGGAATGTATCATCCGAAGGTGAGATATATGGGAAAGTTTAGATTGAATCAAATATTGACAAGGACTTGAAACCATATATCAGAACCATACACTTGATCCCTTCAATTATAGGCCTGAAAGCTTCAGCGCCTTTCCAGCAAAGATATGTCATCAATTCAAAGTACTGGAGTGGTGCTGATGCCAAAGCAACAATCTTTGCTTTCATGCATACAAACAAAGAAGAAGTTTCTTATTGAGTTCTTAGACTGTACTGTACAGAACTTCCATAACTTATAAAACCATACTTCCACTTATCACCGTACTCAATATATAGCAGTGATGAAGTCCTAATCCATACAGAGGGAATAGGGAAGATTAACAGGAGTAATCAAGGACAATCAAGAAAATAGCCAACATAGATATACCATTCATGAATATGCAATATTCATTCAAATATATATGAGAGTAACATCTTCCAGATCCATGTTCAGAAAATAGTATTTGCCTTACATCACAAGGAAATCTATTCACGTTATTATCTACTTTTATATATTTTGAACATCAACTCCAAGCATAGCAAACTATACAGTCTTCAGTCACCTGAATCAAAAAAGCTTCGTCAGTACTCAAATAAAAGCTGGCATCATCATGCTTGACGTCGATGCCATTGAACCAACAATATTTTAGCTACTTTACACCATCGATGGTTTTCTGAAACAATGACGTAACTTAAAGGGTAAAATGTAGACTACAAGATGCCAGGATAAGAAAATTGATATAAACTAGACTAAGAAATAATGAGTAGGGTTATAATATATGCAAAACATTTCACAACTAAACGGTCTTGTGCCTCTCCAGAGAAGGATTTGGTGAATGAATCACTATTTATTTTTTGCTTAGATGCCAATTTATATTATAAAGGTTTACGACGAATCACTATTTCAAATTCAATTAGACAAGATGCAGTTGAAGAACACCACTCCCTAGAGTTGCAGTCGAAAAACCACCGCCGCATATGTAAGCTTGCAAACCAAACATACGCTCGTAAACTTAACGAGTGGGTTAAGTTTTACTCTTGTCATTCAAGGAATTGGGGAAAAAAACAAATAAAAGTAAAATGCTTTCTTCACTAATATTTCCTCTCTGTAGGCTTTCATTTTAAATAGACGTTAAAGTAATCCTGCCACAAGAAACCCAGTTGAATAAAACAGAATCTGAGTTGATTTTGCAAAAGACATCCAACCAAAAACTCATCCCAACATGTTGTTCTAACTCCAAAAACAAGGTGCATCACTTGATATACAGCTATGAGGTCCACAAAATTCTCTTATTTCCTATCTTCTAGATGAAATTCTACTGGCATCTTACAAGTTTTAGTTCCATTGACTTCTTGCATGGCTGCTTAAGCATTCCTTTATCGTATCACAGGAAAGGGAAAAAATAAAAAAAATAAACCAGATCTATGTTCCAACAACAGCATCATAAAGTGAATCAAGCCGACTGCAAATCATGACCTAAATAATCTAAAATTTCCAGAGTTGACAGCGTAATAATTCATTAAAGAAATCAAATGCAGTTAATTACATATACCTAGCTAGGCGCTAGAATCACAAGGAGCATCCGCAACAAGCTTGAATTCCTGAACCTCCTTAAAATTCAACCATGGCTTCACCCACACCTTGGCTTCATACACTTTCTTGTGACCCCCTTCAGTTACCTCAAAGGTAATATAATAAATTGTCCCAGCCACCACCTGCTGCTTTGCATTCAACACCCTCTTGAACTCCAGCACTGAATTCTGCACAAAAACAAGCATCGGATCAAATTGAATCAAAACAACAATACTTCAAAAATAATGTATTCAGCTAATTTTTTGAATTTCAAGAAAGAACCTGTTTCTTGTTGTAGTCATCAACAGCAAAACGAGCAAGACTGTCGATTTCAAGACTGTTAGCTGTTCCTTCCACCTCCGTAATACCACCTACTGTTGCCATTTCGTTCTGTCTTTCTTTCTGGGAGTCTCTGCTTTTGTTGTCAAGAAAAGAGAGGAAGACGAAGATGTTTTTGGAAATTCATTGGAGAGGATTGGAGGGCTTTAAATAAATATTTTTTTTAGATTAAAATCGTTATCCTGTTTGACCTTTCATCGATGTCGATGGTTTAGTCAATTTTGGCGCGCCGTTTCCATAGACGATCAGTTGGCGCACACGGATAATTAACTACTTCAGTTCATACCAAACGAATACTCAACCAGTGCCGTGTTTTACGAGCATATGTCTTAATTGTTAAGAAGGTAATCCAAACTTCCTATTTCAACATTGAAAAAATAACAATACATGAGATGGATGAAAAATAATTGTGATATTACTATGGTATTTCATCCATTGCGTGGAAAGATCCAGTCAACCTAATGTACTAGGTATTACTTAGGGACACGTTCAGAACAGTGTTTCATTAAAATTTTAAAAAAAATTTATTTATTTAAAAATATTTTTTTATGTTTTTAGATAGTTTTGATATGTTTATATTAAAAAAAGTTAAAAAATATTATTTTGATACATTTATGAATGAAAAACATTCTGAGAAGTAATCATTACTACAATACCAAACACTAAAATAGCTTAAAGCAACTTCAATGTTCATGTTGATATGAACATCGAAGTTGATCCTTCCTTTTTTTTCTTTTTTCTTTTTTTTCTTTTAATTTTTCTTTTTCAATTTCTTAGTCATCTAGTTACCTTTAGATCAGCCAAGTAGACTAGGTTACATCGAGTAACTCCTGTATGATTTAATTTTAAATGCAGAGTAGGTAATGAGTTAAGTTGAAAGGCTTTAATATTGACCCATTAAGCCGAGTTTAATAATAATATTATATAGTTTTCTATTGCCTAAATATTTTTTGTTATATTAAAAAAAATAATCCGACTTCCACAAGCCTATAAATTAGTTAACAAAAAACTAAATCCTCTAAGGAAGTTACTAACCATTAAGACACAAATTACTAATCATTATAATAAGGTAATTATGAATTTACCCTTGGGAAAAAAAGGCAATGCACTAAGCTTTAGGGGTAAGATTATCTTTTTCAAATTATATAGGGTTAGTTTGGTAATTTTGTTTTATTTTGTACAGTAAAATTACTAATTTAACCCTAGAATGAAATAATCTAATACCTACTATCCAGGAACATTTTTGTATTTTTAGAATAGTGTAATTACTTTGATGCCCTTAAAGACAAAACCAATTGAACTCTCACCCAATGGCTTTTTTCATCATTTTACGTTATTTTTATTGTAACTTTCAAGGGTGATCAAGGGTACTATTGTAAATTATATTTATTAAATATAATTAAAAAAATTTGTTGGCACATGCACGACTCACTAGCAAGTGGATAGTCCTTGCGTCGTTCAAACAACATATAGGGGGTCGTCCAGCCATCAAACGTCTTCTTCTGGAGTGACGTTTGATAGGTATCAGCACCTCAGACCATATGAGGCAATGCATGTGCCAAGATTCACGACAGTTTGAGGTCAGCGACCATTTCTTTCGCCCCCTTCTTCTTTCTCCCCCACCTAGATTTTCATGTTAGACCCCTTAAAAGTTAAAAAACAACCATTTAATTTGTAGGTTCTTCATATTCGATCTCTTTTCTTTTTATTATGATTTTTTATCTTTAGTCATTTATTGAATCTAATTCTCATTCTTTTGATTGTTATTTTTTGTTTGGAATCATTTTATCAATTGATTTCATTTTACGATTTCACCCTTCTTTTATTTTTATTTTTTTCTATCAAATTTAATCCTTCTTCTATTGATTGTCAATTTTTTAGCCTTGAGAAGTTTTTATTTTAAATCATAAATAATTTTATTTTACAATTTCACCCTCCTTTGGTTTTTATCCTATCAAATTTAATTTCTATTCTTTTGATAGCTATTTTTTTACTTTGACAGGTTTTAAAAATTTATATTTTTAAATTGACTCATAATAAACTTATTGATTGGACCCGAATTCAGGGTTTTATGGGTTGCGAGTTTTTAAAATTTGACCGGGTTTAGAATATTTGTTCGGGTTTGCTTGGTTTTTACAAATGTTTTTCAATATCACCCCCAATGATTTTTCTTTCTTTAAAATTTGGTCACCATTCTTTTAATTGTTGCTAATTTTATTTGTCATCATTTTTTTAATTTTTTTTAAATTACATCCTTCTTGGGTTTTTTCTATTAAATTTTATCCTCACAATTTTTTATTGAATTGATTGAGAATTAGGTTTCTTGATTGAATCCAAGTCAAAGATTTCACGGGTTGTGACTTTTAGATATTAGACTAGGTTTAAGAGGTTTGTCAAGTTTGTTTGATTTTTTTTCTTTTTTCTAAATTGATGTTTTCTTATTTTTATCCTTTTTTGTTTTTTTATTTTATTTTTGCGTTTTGATTCTATTGGATTAGTCCTCAACAATTTCTTTCTATTTCACCTCTACTATTTTTAATCTATAAAATTATAGATATTTTTCAATTTCACCCTCTATTTGTTTTTTACTCTTTGAATTTGGTTCTCATTCTTTTAATTTTAATTTATTTTATTTGGGATTATTTTTAATAATTTTAAAAAAAAATTTATCCTCTTTGGGTTTGTTTTCTTATCAAATTTTATCCTTGTTATTTTTATTGCTATTTTTTTTTTAGTTAAGTTTCTTAATTGAACTCAGGTCCATCATTTCACAAGTTATAGGTTTTAGATTAGACCAAGTTTAAAAGATTCGTCTGGGTTTGCATGATTTGTTTTTCCTTTTTTTAGCTTAATTTTCTTATTTTTAATCTTTTTTTATTTTGGGCTTTGTTTTTTTATGTTTTTGGTTTGATTCTATTGGATTAACCTGTATAATATTTTCAATTTCATTACATATCATTTTTTAATCTATAAATAATCATCAAATTACAAATGTTTTTCAATTTCATCCCCTATGATTTTTTAATCTTTCAAATTTGATACTTATTTTTTTAATTGTTATTTATTTTGTTTGGGATTTGTTTTTCAAATTTCATCCTCCCTGGTTGTTTTTCTCTCGAATTTCATCCTCGTTCTTTTTGTTGTTTTTTTTTCTTTTGCAAGTTTTTTGTTGATATTTTTTTAATTATTTCATCCTTCAAAAATAAATTGATTAACAGTTAAGCTTTTTAATTGAACACCGATTCATGATTCAACAAGTTGAAAGTTCTTAAGATTATACTAGGTTTAGAAGGTTCGCTTAGGTTTTTTTTATTTTTTCCTCGGATAGTTCTTTTAATATTTTTTTTTATTTTTTTTGTTAATTTATTTATTGTTGTTTTTTTTAATATTATTTAAATTTCCACTTAAACAAATGGCTCGACACTTCAATGTTGTTCTTTTTTGTATCAATTTATTTATTATTTTCGTTTTTTTCATATTATTTAAATTTACACTTAAACAAATGGCTCGACACTTCGATTTCTTTTTGCGTAGTACTTCTTTTACATCAAAGAAAATCTCTCTGCCCGCGTAGAGGCGGGGGCAACATGTCTTATAAGATCTAATCCAAGAATGATTATGAAAACGAGCTTGTTTTGTTAGACTGAAGGTTTTTTAAAACCATGGTATTTGTTATTAAATTCTCGTGGTTGCAATTCCAAATTTATAATCCAAAAGGTCAAAGAAAAAAACAAACCCACGTATTAACTCCTTGAGATTTACTAATCAAAAGTGATAAACTCTTGAGTTGCAGTAAGATTCAGTTATCTAATTGCAATTTTACTGGCTAAACTACAACCCACCCATACGGATAGTTTTGATTGAATCAAATATTGACAAGGACTTGAAAACATATACTACAACCATACACTTGATCCCTTCAATTATAGGCCTGAGAGCTTCAGCACCTTTCCAGCAAAGATATGTCATCAATTCATAGTACTGGGGTGGTGCTAATGCCAAAGCAACAATCTTTGCTTTCATGCATACAAACAAGGAAGAAGCTTCCCCTTGAGTTCTTAGATTGTACTGTACAGAACTTCCATAACTTATAAAACCATACTTCCACTTATAACCGTACTCAACATGTAGCGGTGATGAAGTCCTAATCCATACAGAGGGACTATGGAAGATTAACAGAAGTAATCAAGGGGCAATCAAGAGCATATTCAACAGAGATATGCCATTCATAAACACGAGATATTCATTCAAATATGAGAGTAACATCTTCCAGATCCATGTTCAGAAAATAATTTTTGTTACATCACAAGGAAATCTATTCACGTTATTATCTACTTGTATATATTTTGAACATCAATTCCAAGCATAGCAAACTATACATTCAGTATCAGCACCTGAATCAAAAGGGCTTTCATCAGTACTCGAATAAAAGCACGCCATCATCATGCTTGATGTCGATGCAATTGAAACAAGAAAATATTTAGCTAATTTCAGGCGGCAGGGGGAGACAAGACGGTCAAACGGAACTACTGCGCCGGGAATTTACACTACAGGTGGTTTTCTGAAACAATGACGTACTTTAAAGGGTAAAATGTAGACTGCAAGATGCCAGAATAAGAAAATTGATATAAACTAGAGTATAAGAAAAAATGAATAGGGTTATAATATATGTAAACCATTTTACAACTAAATGGTTTTGTGCCTCTCTAGAGGA
>Ga0307515_10010131_pt1 | contig 18102 bp, 19 predicted proteins | sample 17_EM_MG_FD_194513 | JGI IMG/M metagenome (GOLD analysis project Ga0307515, IMG submission 194513) | Populus trichocarpa ectomycorrhiza microbial communities from riparian zone in the Pacific Northwest, United States - 17_EM | ecosystem: Host-associated > Plants > Roots > Unclassified | place... | reverse complement strand
CTCAACCGACTTTCGAAGGTTATCGGTGCCGGGGTCGAAAACCCCGAGGACTTGACCCCCCTCCGATCATCCCTATCTTCCAACGAGATGTTCATAGTCCTCGACAATGCGGAATCTATTCTCGACCCACGGGGAGCCAATGCCCAGGAGATCTACGGTGTGGTGGAAGAGCTGAGCCGATTCAACAACATCTGTCTCTGCATTACATCCCGGATCACCACTATCCCACCGGATTGCAAGTGTTTGGACGTCCCTACGCTGTCGATGGACGCTGCACACAACGCCTTCTACCGGATCTACGATCACCGTGATCGACCAGATCTTATCAACAACATCCTCAGACAGCTCGACTTCCACCCACTGTCAATCACCCTACTGGCCACCGTTGCACGCCAAAACAAGTGGGACAGCACCCGATTGTCCAGAGAGTGGGAGCGACGCCAGACGAATGTGCTTCAGACGGAACACAACAAAAGCCTCGCTGCGGCCATCGAACTCTCGCTCGCCTCGCCCACGTTCCAAGAACTTGGTCCTGACGCACGGGGACTTCTCGGGGTCGTCGCCTTCTTCCCGCAAGGTGTCAATGAGGAGAACATTGACTGGTTGTTTCCCACCACCCCCAATCCAACGAACACCTTTGACAAATTCTGCATTCTCTCTCTGACATACCGAAGCAACGGGTTCATCACGATGCTCGCACCACTCCGAGATTATCTTTCTCCAAAGGATCCAAAATTGTCTCCACTCCTCTGCACAACCAAGGAACGTTACTTCACCCGGATGTCAGTCGATCTGGATCCGGACAAGCCCGGGTTCGAAGAAGCGCGATGGATTGCGCCGGAGGACGTAAACATCGAGCATCTGCTCAACATCTTCACGTCCGTCGATGCGGACTCGGACGACGTTTGGGATGCCTGCGCGAATTTCATTGAACACCTCACTTGGCACAAAAGGCGGCTAGTCATGCTGAGGCCGAAGATTGAGGGGCTCGCAGATGGCCATCCTTCCAAGCCGCAATGCTTATACCACCTTGCACTGTTGTTTGGAATGGTTGGAAATCACGTGGAACGCAAGCGGCTCCTTACTCACGTGCTGAAGCTCGAGAGAGAGCGGGGGAATGACCGTCAGATTGCTGAAACGTTGAGGGAGCTATCCGATGCAAATCGGGTAATGGGCCTCAACGAGGAAGGGATACGACAGGCGAGAGAAGGATTGGAAATTTTCGAACGGTTCGGGGACACAGTGGGACAAGGAAATTCTTTGAGCTTCCTCGCTTGCCTGTTGTGGGAAGACGATCAGCTCGACGCTGCAGAAGAAACCGCATTCCACGCAATCAGTCTCCTCTCGGAGAAAGGCCATCAATTTCAGATCTGCGAAACTCACTGTGTTCTTGGCGAGATATATTATTCCAAGGACAATCGGGAGAAGGCTATTTACCATTTCGAGGTAGCCCTCGGAACCGCATCCTCTTCCGACTGGCACGATAACCTGTTTCTGGTTCATTACTCCCTGGCGCTGTTGTTTTTCAACGAGGACAGGCTCGATGACGCACACGCTCACGCTAAACAAGCCAAGTCGCACGCGGTCGACAACGCATACTACCTGGGTCTTGCGATGGAATTGCAGGCCCAGTTTTGGTACAAACAACGTCAATTCGAAGAGGCCAAGACTGAGGTTTTGCGCGCTGTCGATGCATATGAGAAGGTCGGGGCTGTGATGGGAGTGGAGCGCTGCAGAGAGCTCCTCCAGGATACACAAAAGGAGCTGAACAGCCCAGATACCTTGGATTTTCGACGGTGAGCTCAGAATAGTACTACTTCCTACGCTTATTGACACTCTACCCTCTCAGGTATTGGATGGCACCATCTCGCAAGTTTATTCAGAAATTCCATTCGTTTCGGGCGTGGGCACTGGCAAAGCATGGTTAAATACTACCCCCAGGCAGATATCCCCCTCCCGTTCGCCACCGCTGCCCGACTCGTTCTCTCTCATACCGGCTGACCTCCTGTACCCGTGCATTGTTCTGCTTGAACTTTTTGTTGTCCTACGTTGTTGACCTGTCTCCCATGTTGTATTTGTTTCGTTTCCCTTTCTGCCGTCAATTTTCAGCGATCCTCGAATGCTCAGTTTGCCAGCGTGATGGTCGCATCCCTACACACGAATGACGAAAGAATCTAATCCATGAAAGTGAAGATTTTGGTATCTTAGCGATTCAAGTCAATCTCGAAGTCATTGATCTCAATCTAATGCATGTCACGTTCACCGGCCAATAGATTTAGAGGCAGAGAGGGTTCAGCATCGATGGGGATGATATTATCCGTGGGGCCACTGCAGACGCCTCCAATGCGTTGCTTATGGCGCTGGTGAAGTGGGGGGTTTTGCGATTTCCACGGAACCAGGGGGGACAGATGAAGATACGCAACGATATGGCATTGCTGGCCTTTTCTCAAGTCGTTCATGTGGAGCGTTGAGTATTGCATGGCCGCATTCACATCACAACCGTTATGCACCTTGACGCGAGCTACCTCAAGGCTTAGTGCGACGGAGGATACTCATCCCGAGAGTTCTACATCTCCGTCGTGTTCACACTAGCGCACTGAACCGCGGTGCTACCAAGAGACGCGTATTGGATCCTGCATAGACGCGCCGCTTAAGCCTCCGCCACCGGCCATCTCCCATCCAGATGCATATACGCGTGGTCACCGGTAACCTCCCACCATGACGATACGGCAAGGATACTTCATCCCCCACCGCTATCGGGCTGTCCGATTCGGTCACAACTCAGTGTGCATGGCTCACGGTCACCAGAAAACCGGCCACGCATATACACCATTGCCAGGATCCAGCTGGTTCGTCACCGGCACGCTTCGGAGACAGAGCATGGCGTAGGTGACTACTGCGCCAGAATATATAGGCCCAGGCATCTTACTCATCACCATCTTACAGGTGTCCTTACCGACAAAAATTACTACCACAATGAACAGTGCCAGTCCCGCGACACCGTCGGTGGTCCTCCTTGAGTACGAGTCGGACCTGCTGCAATCCTACACCACACGCTATGACATTCTCAAGCGACCTCAGGCTAACGTTCACACGTCCCCCCCCCCCCTCCGCGATATGAGGAGTACCACCGAACGAACAACGTCCCCGACGCTGATGAGGGTTGCCGTCTGACCAGATATGGAGAATTCTCCTCTTCCAAGCACTACGACGTCGTGGGGACGAGCGGACCCCCTGCATTCCTGGTCCTCACGCCCGACACCAGACTACCGGGGCAGTGAGTCAATCTGATTCAGATGACCCGGATGAACGGCTACTTACGTGTGACATTCGATAGCTTGACCCTGACCACGACATCCGGGAGCTCTTCAAGACCCTCCTTGGAAGAAGCCCCTATTAGGAGGAGAAACGTTCAGTGTTCCTTCCAACCTCCGCCTCCGAAACCATCGACGCCCGTCCTCACTCGAATAACACCATTCACAAACCTTCCCTTCACCTTTCACCTTTTCGCCCCTCCACCTAAACTCTGACATCATGAAATCACCGTTGGATAAATCTTTCCAATTTTCCCATTTGCATCATTCGTACTCTAGACGTTCGAGACCATGAACCCGAACTCCCTCACTTCCCCCATTTTCAAGGGTAAAGGGGTTGACGAACTTGAGTTACCCACTTTCCATCTGGTGGCTTCCTTTGCTACCTTCAAAAATTGTGGCAATCCGGCCAATACGGTCCGTGGGGGGATCTAACACCGGAGAAGGTTGCAACTGCCATGAAGCTCCCCGTGTCCGACACCAACCCGACGAAAGTTTATGGCCTCCCGAAAACGGTAGCAACTGAGGTGCGTGCCCATCTGGCTTGAAGTTTACCATAGGTCCTTTACACTGCCTCCAGTTCCGACTGCTGTCAAAGTCGTGTTCGGTAATTTCGTGAAATTACTCTGAAGACTCTGGGAAAACCCGACGCGGCGAGTAATGAGTCAAGTTTCCACTCCAGAATGGTCTTGAGTGCGGAATCACGTTCAATCAAGCTCATGCTCTGGCGCTCACGTCTCTTCTAGCCGTTCCTCGGGGTGTGGAAAGAGCGATACTCCGATACAAGCCGTTCAATATGCCGCCGCCAATGATTGGCTCGTATTTTATTTCCCATGCGGTGCGTTTCATCGCCTAACTCTCCCAAAGATGCCTCACCCTTAGACTTCCCACTAACAATTGATATCGTGAACTCTAGTACATCGTATGTCTACGATCCGCGGACCTGGACCTACCTCCAACCTGCATACGCCTCCAAAACGCTTCATAATTTCTTGACGGTCAATTCCCTGTCGCTACAGGGACTGGAAACACCAGAAGACGTTCCAATTGAGGGTAGGGCCACGATCCCAAAGGGTACGAACCTTACAGCCCTGATCAATGTTGGTGTGAAAGACCAAAATTCCATGCCTGCGATCCTCTCTGCCTTGCTGGCAATTTTGGGCAAACAGACAAAGTAGGTGATATGGTAAAGCGACCTCAACTGCCTCTGAAAGGTTTCACCAGGTGCCCAGTCTTGCTCGTGATCGATAACTTCCAAGCGCTCTATTGCAAGTCTTCGTACAAGGACTCAATTTTCCACGATCAAATGTTATCACCTTTCTATGCCCCGATCGCTCCTGGGGTATGCCAGGGGGAAGAAATCGTTCGTGCGTTCTACTTGTGTTCTTCGGTTACGTCTGCTTTGACATACCAAATTTCGGGCGCGAGGGGTTGTTCCCGGAGCGATTTCTGGGGTAAACAGCTGAAATTGAGTGACGGGACTGCCAGCCTATATATCAAGCGCTCACCTGAGCCCGTATCGTACGCTGAGGGTTCGACAAACATTCCGGTCCCTGAATTTCTCGGGGTGTCAGGAACTGCATCCTTGTTCGACGTCCGGATGAAGGACAAGGCGATTTCACGCGGTGCGCATCGCCTTTTTTGCCTGTAAATGGAACCACCCGGACTGATCCATCACCCGATTTGCGCAGATTCTGGAGATGAAATGTTCATGTAGAAGTACAGCGATGCTGCTGGAAACCCTCGCGATTTTGTCTGGAAGGGGTTGTTGGCCACCATGACTCTGTGACACCCCCCTACGATCTCATTGAAGATCTACGTTTACGCACACCTTCTGTTATTGCCAGAAATCCAATCGTGACACCTCCCTTCGCCCGTCACGCAGTCTACATCGCCCGATCGTTCAAGTACTCAGGTACTCACCACCCGGACGTACGTCATTCGGGGGTACATGCAAAATTGAGGCATACACCACACCCCCCACATACAAGCAACTCGCCCCCTGAATGAGGACGAGCGGAGAGTCACGAGCATCACGGTCACGATGCGCCAACTAACATCACCGAATGGGCATTGTCCGGCAAGCTCGTGAGTGGCCACTGTGAGTTCAATGTCAAGAGAAACTGGGTGGGTGCCATAGGAAGCAAGCCAGAACGAATCGCCAGATGCGAATCCCAAACTCATCTTTGGAAATCCTCCACGTCAAATTTTGCGCCGATGCAGATTTCTCTGGTGGGTCCGCATAACCGGCTGATATCCCCTTCATTTTCAGGTCCCTCTCCCTCTCTGCAACCACGCTGGAATGATTGCTGCTGGAAATAAAATGGGGTTTCGCCAACGTCTGAAACAGCACGTCTGGTCTTGGAGATTAGATAAGGGTAGAAGATACGTGTCGAGCGAGTGTTTCGATGATGTATCTCCGGCGGTGCAACGGGTGAGGGCGAATCGAGAGTAAGTCGTGGTTGAAGAATCCCTGAAGCGGCGGGTAATGGATTGGGTGTTTCTAGAACGTTGGCAAGGTGGGCAATCTGTTGATCACATGCAGCTTCAAGCGCGTCGACCATAAACACAATTCTCTTCCTGTCATAAAATGGCACTGTTTACACGAGGCGTGTCATGATAAATGACCGCCCATCTCCATTTGGGTTCGGGTCCTTCCCCAGATGCACAGCCTGCGCGCCACGCCGTTTTCCTCGCAGCTACCTCGACTTCCGACGATGGACGCAAATTCCCAACAATCAAAAGGGGGGGACGGTACACTCTCCTCATTGAATGTGGCCATCGAAACCCTAAACCTCGCGAAGGAGGCCGTTGGCATTGCACCAGCCAAGGCCGCTTTTGGCATCGTCAGTATCCTTCTGACAATGGTCAGGGTATGTTTCCTCCTATCGTGTGGCGATGAGCCTCTGGTTCACATGTGTCCAGGATTCGAAGATTAACGAACGGGATTACGTCGAGCTAATATTGAGCTGCGGCGATATCTGTACAGCGCTTCACCGGGGAATGGATGGAAAGAAACTGGACGACCTCAGTCAGTCCGTGCGTGGGGCAATAAATCAGTTGAGGACGTGGGTCAAACCAATAATGCACGGTTCGGATGGCTCACTCATGATGATGGCCTCTTGGTCGCAGAACCGTAGCTGAGATAGAAAGGAAAGTCATGAAACGGAGCGGACGGAACGTGGTCTCTCGGCTTTTCCACGCGAAGAACGACAAGGACGCCATCGCCGCTTGGAAGTTGGACCTTAATAGGATTCTTCATGTCTTCAACGTGCGTTTGGTCATGTTGCTTTGCTTGGTTGTCGCCGATTGTTCCCTTTCAGACTGAGTTGGCGATCAATGCTCATATGATCCTTGTTGATATGTATCGTGCCGTATTGGCAGGTCAGGAAAACTCTGAACACCGACATCCAGTAAGCGCGACCATTTATCCATCGATGACAACGCTGACCGTCCTCAAGACTCAAGCCAGGTCAGCGGTCTCGAATACCATGGGGTCTATAGTCTTACGTTCACACAGCACCTCTCCTGGAGAATTGCCTCCCCCACCACCGAAGGCGTGTTTCGGACGCGACGAGCTGATCGAGAGGATCATCGGCCACGCTGAAAACCACACGCCGATTGCTCTCATCGGTGCAGGCGGGATCGGAAAAACGTCCGTCGCTCTGGTTGTCCTCCACCACGATCGCATCAAGGAACGGTTTGGCCGTCACCGTCGATTCATCCGTTGCGACCAGTTCCCCGCTTCGCACACCAGTTTCCTCAACCGACTTTCGAAGGTCATCGGTGCCGGGGTCGAAAACCCTGAGGACTTGACCCCTCTCCGATCGTCTCTATCCTCCAACGAAATGTTCATAGTCCTTGACAACGCGGAATCCATTCTCGACCCACGGGGGGCCAATAGCCAGGATATCTACGGTGTGGTAGAGGAGCTGAGCCGATTAAACAACATCTGTCTCTGCATTACATCCCGTATCACTACTATCCCACCAGATTGCAAGTGTTTGGGCGTCCCTGCGCTGTCGATGGACGCCGCACACAATGCCTTCTACCGTATCTACGATAACGGTGACCGACCAGATCTTATCAACGACATCCTTGGACAACTGGACTTCCATCCACTGTCAATCACCCTACTGGCTACCGTTGCATATGAAAACAAGTGGGATAGCGCCCGATTGACCAGAGAGTGGGAGCGACGCCAGACGAATGTGCTTCAGACGGAACACAACAAAAGCCTCGCTGCGGCCATCGAACTTTCACTTGCCTCCCCCACGTTCCAAGAACTCGGTCCTGACACACGAGAGCTTCTCGGGGTCGTCGCTTTCTTCCCGCAAGGTGTCGATGAGAAGAATCTCGACTGGTTATTTCCCACCTCCCCCAATTCAACGAACACCTTTGACAAATTCTGCATTCTTTCCCTGACATACCGAAGCAATGGATTCGTCACGATGCTCGCACCGTTCCGAGATTATTTTTCTCCGAAGGATCCGAAGTCATCTCCACTCCTCTGCAGGACCAAGGAACGCTACTTCACCCGGATGTCAGTCGATCTTAATCCGGACGAGCCCGGGTTTGAAGAAGCGCGGTGGATTGCGTCGGAGGACGTAAACGTCGAGCACCTGCTCGACGTCTTCACGTCCATCGATGCGGACTCAGACGATGTTTGGGACGCCTGTGCGAATTTCACCCGACACCTCTATCGGCACAAAATGCGGCTAATCGTGCTGAGGCCGAAGATTGAGGGGCTCGGAGATGGCCATCCTTCCAAGCCGCAATGCTTATACCACCTCGCACTGTTGTTGGGAACGGTTGGAAATCACGTGGAGCTCAAACGGCTCCTTACTCACACGCTGAAGCTCGAGAGAGAGCGGGGGAATGACTGTCAGATTGCTGAAACGTTGAGGCTGCTATCTGAAGCAAATCAACTAATCGGCCTCTACGAGGAAGGGATACGACAGGCGAGAGAATCGTTGGAAATTTCCGAACGGCTCAGGGACACAGCGAAACAAGGAAGATCTTTGGACTCCCTCGCTTGGCTTTTGTGGAAAGACGATCAGCTCGACGCTGCAGAAGAAGCCGAATTCCGCGCAATCAATCTCCTCTCGAAGAAAGGTCATCAATATCAGGTCTGCCAATGTCATCAAGTTCTTGGCCATATATATCGTTCCAAGGGCAATCGGGAGAAGGCCATTTACCATTTTGAGGTAGCCCTCGGAATCGCATCCACTTTCGACTGGCACGATCACCTGTTTCGGGTTCACTACTCCCTGGCACTGTTGTTTGCCTACGAGGACAGGCTCGATGACGCACACGCTCACATTGAACAAGCCAAGTCACATGCGGCCGACAACGCATACTACCTGGGTTTGGCGATGGAGATGCAGGCCAAGCTTTGGTATGAACAACATCAATTCAAAGAGGCCAAGTCTGATGTTCTGCGTGCTGTCGATGCATATGAGAAGGTTGGGGCTGCGACGGACGTGGAGCGCTGCAGAGAGCTCCTCCAGAAGATACAAAAGGAGCTGAACAGCCCGGATGCCTTGGATTTTCGGCGGTGAGCTCAGAACGGTACTACTCCCTACGCTTATTGACACTCTTTCCTCTCAGGCATCGAATGGCACCATCTCGCAAGTTTATTCAGAAACTTCATTCGTTCCGGGCGTGGCCATTGGCAAAACATGGTTGAATACCGCCTCAAGCAGATATCCCCCTCCCGTTCCCCACCGCTGCCTGACTCGTTCCCTCTCATACCAGCTGTCCTCCTGTACCCGTTCATTGTTCTGCTTTTTGCTGTCCCACGTTGTTGACCTGCCTCCCATGTTGTATTTGTTTCATTTCCCTTTCTGCCGTCACTTTTCAGTGATCCTCGAATGCTCAGTTTGTCAGCGTGACGGTCGTATCCCCGCACACGAAGGATGAAAAAATCTAATCCATGAAAAGAGGTCAGCGTGAAGACCAGTCTCGAAGTCGTTGATTTCAATCTACTGTATGTCATGTTCACCGGCCAATCGTTTTCGAGGCCGAGAGGGATTCAACATGAATGGGGATGATGTTAATCGTGAGGCCATACAAACACCTCCGGCACATTGTTGATGTCACGCTGGTGAAGAGGGTTTTGCAATTTACACGGACAGAGGAAAATGCACAATAATCTGACGTTGCTGGCCTTTTCTCAAGTTATTTGTGTGGGGCGCTGATTAGAGATTCGAGCATTGTGTGTTCTGGCATGGCCGCGTTCATGAGTCACAACCGTTATGCATCTTGACGCGAGCCACCTCAAATGCCACGGAGGATACTCATCCAGAGGGTTGATTCTACACATCTGTCGTGTTCATACTAGCGCACTGAAATCGCAGCCCTACCAAGAGACGTGACTTGGATTCTGCGTAGACTCGCCCAAGGAGGGTTCCACGAAGATTGGAATCTCCCCCCGCCCCCAACCAACGCTGGCGAGACCGTGAGTTTTTGTAGTATCTCTTCTGGAACGGTTACAAGGGCCACCCAGAAACCCCGAAGCAACTCGCTCTCCGGTCACCGCTTATCGTCAACAGTATCGAATTGGCTCAACAGGTGGCAGATCAGGCCTCAGCCACGGAGACTTTTCCCCCGTCGGACCGTAGGAATTGAACAAGGAGTGCGGTACACTCCGTCTTCGAAAGCCACGACCGTGTCTTTTCGACGAAAATGATTTTGTCCCCCCATCCGGGGTCGCGCGTCTCGATCCACAACCCGACCGTCGAACGTCGAGCCTCGAGGGATCCATTCTGCCGCCGTCGTTTTCAATTATGCTCTCCCACGATGTGATCTCCCTGTTAAGAAAATCCTCGTGAGACGATTTCCTGGCATGTACTCCATTGCGGCACGACATCTACCGTTGGCCTCGCGCATGATGCATCGCAGGTCTGTGTGTTTTTGTATTTCCGGTGCTCCACGGGTCGTTTAGAGAACTGACAACAGTGATGCGAAAGTTTCGCTAGGGGGGGGATGGTGATTAAAAGAGCAGCGGCTTTTGGGGGACCTCACCTCCCACTCTGCAACGTTTCCAGTTACCACGATGCTCATCGCACATTTGGTTTCTGTTACAACCCTGGTCGTTGTCGCATCAGCGGTTCATGTGGTGAATCCTTCCGTGATGATCAAGTCGATGACATATGATTCAGCCCATAACCACCGTCCGTCCGTCCCAAAGTTCACGATCCAGAATAGTGCAGCTATGCTGTAAATCCGGCCATTGCAAATACCAACTGCGGTTACAGCCCTCGTGGGTTTTTTCAATGCTCTACGATAAGGGGGACGAAGGAAGGGGAGCAAGAGCGAGGCTCACCACCTCCGTCTGTTCAACCACCGGTGTGGGGACGGTGGGTCTCAACCGCGTTTTCCATCTTAACGGCGATTGAAGAGGGCTGACCCTCCCTTTCCGTTTTTTTTTTCATACTGGTACATTCCGTGTTTTCAAGGTTACAACACACCCGGGTCTGGTGGGGTCCCGAACCCAGCAATCCCGTACACGGGTGCTCAACCAGGCCCAACCGCACCTGGCGCGTCCAAGGGCATCACGATCAACGACCAGTGGAACGGCAGGATTTTCAATCAGAACGGCAGGTGCGGTGAGATGATTGAGGGGTGTACAGTGCTGGAGTATAGCTTGGGTAAGTCGTTCACGCGAAGAAACGGCATTGAAACCTCTCTTTTTTTCTTTGGGTTTTGTTTCAATTCTCACCCTGTTCTGCGTGGCTGTCTCTTTTCGACTGACGTTGATTGATTTATCCATCCTCCACTCGCTTCAGATACCGGTGGTTTTTTGACCGCTCAGGCGTACGACATCTCGAACATCCAGGGGTTCACTCAATCGGTCTCGATTGGGGCAAACGGATGTCAGAGCACAACTTGCAGGGCCGTCGATTGTCCCTGCACGCAGGCGTACCCCCCTGCCGAGTGAGCACGCACACACATCCTCAAACATCAATTTCATTTTTAGTTGATCGCCACCCGTCTCGTGGGGTCTCTCTGGGTGGGGGTGGTTTACCAGTCCGTGCATGTGATGCGAAACATTGAGTTTTGGGGTTCGTTTTTCTTTCTTTCTTTCCCTCTTTTCTTCCTGTCCTGAAGATGTGGTTACTGACGGCGATCCCCAGTCACCTTCTGTCCATGAAGGACCAACGGCGCTGAAGAAGGTCCCGCGTGGATCCGCGGGACAGGTATGCTTTTGCGTCTAGTTCTATTCATATGAAACGTATGCATGTCCTGTCGACCGTATCAAAGAGTACATATCTGAGAACCTGAGATCATCGATCCGCCCTAAGTACAACGGCTCGAGAACCTAAACTGTCTAGTGAAGTGCGGAGCGTCTCCTCATTACCATCAGCCGTGATCAGCTTTGTCAACACAGGCATCCTCTCCAGGAGCGACTGCAGTTCGGCCACATGCAGTTCCAGGGATCCAACAAACCCTTCCATCCACAACTCTTCCACTCCCCCGAGCACATCACGATGCAAATCAGTCAAAAACCACATCACACGTGAAGCCATCTGCTGGCCCACCGTTCGACTCCAGAAGGGGTGCCCAACGTTAACTTCAAACGCCGGTCGATCCAACCTAAAACACCTCAATTCAAGTGCGAACCCGGCGTCGAAGTGTGCTTTCATGTGCAGGCGCGTCAGTGTATCCAAATTTTGAAGGTGGGAGACTTCGGCTGGGAGGATGTAGGAGAGCGGCGGCCTGCCAGCAACGCAGTGCATGGAGGGCCTGATTTTAATGTGACCGTCCCGGGGGAGTGAAAAAAGCTCTAGAATGTGCGGACAGACCTGTGAATGCTTTATCACAAGACATACACCGGGGGGTAGGGTTATTCTTTGCCACGTTCTGAGGTCTGGTTTGGGAAAATTCCAGATACCCTGGAATTTCAGAACCTTCAGGTTTGGGGAATACGGGATGCAGCGTTTAAATAGCTGGGGGTTGAAGTGAACGGCGATGGTTATACGTGTGAGGTTCGCCCCGACGATCTCTGGCCAATATTCTATGCCTGAAACTTTTAGCACCCTGAGTTTTGGAAACTCCAACTCGAACAAGTGGGGGAACGGCATGGGCCCATCGTATGGTAGGAATGTGGCAAGCTCGAGGTGCGTGAGGTTAGGAGCGGGCTTGGAGAAGATCCTGACGAGATGCTTCATGTGGTTCTCCCCTGGGTAGACGAGGAGCTTTCGGATCCTGGACACGTGTGCTGAAGCGTCTAGCGCATGGGAGTATTGATTAAGGTTAGACTCCGGTGTAGATCCAGGGCACCTCTGCGGCAGGATCACATCCAAAGGGTGCTCTCCGGACCTCCGCAAAAGCATCCGAATGGTTTCTGAGGAGAATTCGCTGTTGAGGTGCGCCACCGACCAAAGGGAGGGAAACGATAAGATCGTCGATCTCCATGCCCACGAGACGGACATTAATCGGACCCATGTGTACCATTTGCCTTGTTTTGCAGATTCGAGACGTTGGTACCAGGCGAAAATCTCCACGAGCACTTCAGGCTGTAGACGCGAGATAGCCCGCGTTTCGTTGATTGACGAGGAGATTCGGGAGATCGCAGTCCAGAGGGCGTTCGTCAACTCGCAGGATGAAGTCGAATGTTTGGGTTCCTGTTGTCCACAGTCAAGTTCACGAAGAATGGGCGATGTATAACGGGCAACGTACACGTCGACCAATACCCTGTAAGTCCTTGGATGCACCACCCACGATATGAGAACCCGCACCCCTGAAACGACTGGGGATTTGGGCCAGTTGGAGATAAACCTGAAATTGGGAATGCGCCATAACGTTACATGGGTTCTGGTCGATGGAAAAAGCGAGAAACAAATACTTGATCAGACTTTGCGATTAGAGCCTCCGTCAGTTGAGACAGAGTTGCGTCTTGCAGGGAGGTTCCCTGCGACATGGGGCGAGTGTTCAGTGCTCGAGCCTGAGGTTTCAAACCGGTCGTATGGGTGGGGATGGTGAGTATGGTGACCGGCAAGGTACTGAGAGATTACGTAAGATTTTGGGTTTTTTCCCATCGCGGCGGTCAAATGCCCAAATAAGTATTCGCTCACTCACGGCACCGTCCCGAGACAGAAACACCATGCTTAGTAACGCGATCGGTCTTTGGCGCTTCGAGCTGAGCCAACGCCCGGAGGCTGATACACGCTGATCAGTTTTGTTTTCACCCTCAAGGTTGTGTTCTCCACAAACCTGCGTTACCTGTCCTAGGATGCCTACCAAGATACATAGTACACGGAAACATGCAATACAGAGAAAGAAGGATAGCCGGGGAGAATGTCCAGATCTTTACGGCACGAGCTAAAAAAAAACTGTGGGGATGCGGTTTCAGACTAAGACCCCTCCGCTTCCTCGACGACTCTAGACAAATCGAGGTTCCCTACGTACCCTCTCAACTCTTCAAAGAGACTCGATTGGTAAACGACAGCACCTCCCACACATACATCATCAAACGGATTCCCTTCCGCCATCCTCTCCCTTGCCAAATTGACGAGGTGCAGCAGCTCCAACGCATCCAAGTCGTATTCCCATCGAACGTCCAACGTCCGAAGACGCGGACAAGGAACGAAACCATTGGCGGACCTTGGGGAGAGGGCAACAAGGGTACCAATGTGGCCGGATCCGCGCAAGCGCAGTACCTCGAGATCCTCGAAAGCCGTGAAGGGGATTTCACCGAGGTCGGGGAGTCCAGAAATCTCGGCCAGTTTAATCCGAGCGAGGGACACGGGAGAGGTATCAGAGAGCCAGCCCTTGAAAGCAAGGTCGTGGATGGTGCCGCGAGCGTTGGGGTAGACGGACACAGCCACTGTTAGGCTCTGTGTGCTGAAGGTGACAACCCGGGATGACGGTGCAACAGTGTTGACCTCGTATAGCATTTGATCCACGTCCATCAGCGAGAGACAGCAGTTTGGCGGTAAGCAGTTCGCGAGAGTAAAGTTGGGACTGTTCATATATGGGGCCACTCTGAGAGTAAGGCTCCGAAGTCGGGGGAGCCTCAGGAGGAAAAGGGTGTGGATCGGCGAGGTTCCATCCACGACAAGCCTGAAATGTTCCAGGTGACCCAAGGTTACGACTTCCGAGTTGATGGAAAACGGGCATTCCCTTATGAACAGGTGAAGCTCCCGCAGGTTTTGGGCTTGAGAGAGTGACGCAAAGACACTGCTCAGGCGGAGTGGGACAGTGCTTTTGTAGGGTTGCAATATGAGAATGGAGAGGTTTGGGAGAGGGACATGGGTGGGCAGATATAGCCCTCTAAGAACGAGGGAACGGAGGAATATGGCTTGGAGGGCGAGAAATCCACTAGGGAGGGTTTGCGCACCATCCGATGGAAGCACGGGCGATACACTCAGTTCGAGTGAGCGCAGAGAGAGAAGAGGTTTATCGATGTCAAGCAGCCATTGAATCACAACGTAGTAGGGGCCGTGTAAACAGACGGATCCTACCCTCGCTGCGGTATGGACAATGTGTTTGAATAAAGAGGGATCGGACGTGATTGGTATGCGAATGGAAATGGGGGCCGATTTGCAGCGCTCCAGATAGACGCGTGCGAGGTCGAAGTTTTTGGAACAGAAATTCGTCCAGAGCGATGGGGTCGACGAGAGACAGGAACGCCAGTAACGACAGACGTGTGTGGCGGCCACCAGCCCTATCTCGTTTTCACGGTACTGGAGCACCTCCGCGAGGATTTCTGGAGGGAGGCGGTTGATTGGCAGAGGTATGTTCCTGATTTCGCGTATCACCACTAAGGCGTTGCAGAGACCGCGTTCGGTGTCCGCGATCTGCGAACGATGAGTTTTAGGACTATTAGAGTTTGATAGACTTTGGACCTTTTGCGTTTGTAACTCGAGGAGATCCCTGCATGCAGCACAGTCAGCCAAAGCTTCGATATCACAAAGTCACTGGTCCGCACCTTCGAGAAGACGGAGAATTCGCGTCTAGTAGACGAGTTAGGGCGTAGACCAATTGTTCGAGGGAGAGACTGCTCCCAGGGTATTCCTCCATGAGGGAAACGGAAGAAGGCGCGACGATCTACCTTCACCCGTGAGTGTCTCGTCGGCCGTTTGACATTTTTCCTTCGGTGTTGCTCAGGCTAGCTTGAGGTCCCACAGTTTTCGCAGACAGGTACCCCGTGTCGCCCAGCAAGAATTCAAACTCGCTTCGTGAATTTGAGGTGGGGTTTACTGGGGGACGCAGCCGCAATCGGTCTCCCACCGACACTGACTCTCCCCTTTTCTCATGCTGCCCACTCGACTGCTGACGTCTGTTCGCCCTTTCTCAACGCTTCTTCCTCACCACCCGGTTGCGCTATGGCGTTTCTCGTTGCCTCTCATGCGTCATGGTCAACGGCTCTACTCCGACTCAGCGACAAATCCACCGCCCAGCACACGAAACCTCTCACAAAACACATCAGATCCGGCCAAGACGCAACAGCCAGACGAGTCCAAGTACTCTCTGACCTTCACATGCAAGGTTCCCGAGTGTTACGAGCGTGCATCGCACATGTTCTCGAAACGCGCGTACCACCATGGAATCGTGATCATCCAGTGTCCCAAGTGTAAGAACAGGTACGTCGTTTTTGTAGACCACACAACGGCCCATTCGTGTGTTCGGGGCGGTGGCCTGACTCATGTCGGATGGTCCAGGCATCTCATTGCAGATAACCTCGGGTGGTTCAAGGACGAACGGACGGGTCAGGGCAGTCTGAGGAACATTGAAGAGGTCATGAGGTCAAAGGGACAGCAGGTGACGAGAGGACGTCTTGACGCAGGCGGTGTAGTCGAGTGCACGGAGTAACCCACCGCGAACGGTATGGCAGACGTTCCTATGATTCCAGGCATGTGCTAATGTCCCACATATCCGTATAGTCACCTCCCGCCACGGCGATACGCCCAGGATACCTCATTCTCCGCCACCGTCGGATTGCACACAAACCGGTGTCTGTGGTTCGCGGTCACATCCGAAAACCAACCGTGCACAGACACCGACACCTGAGTTAGCCACAGCCAGGACCCAGGTATCCTCCACTTCTAAATTTGCTATCGTAGACTTAATACACCCCGTTTACTCGTAGCCCAACCCAGAACGTAATGTTTCGTATTCTATGAATAACAACGAAACCCAGTCATACCCGCGTTTGCACTGCGCCAATATGAATAGGCGGACAAGTTGACCTTTTGGCGGAATCCCGAGGACAGCCTCTGCCCGACTTCCCAAAAAGGAAGTGCTCAACGTCTTGCTGTGTCGTGGCCACGGCCTCGGCGGTTCGCCGAACTGTAGGTCCAGGGTTTCGTGCCTCCATGCTCGTCACCAGGATGCTCCAAACAAAGCCAGAGCATGGCTTAGGCGGCCTTTGCACCAACCTATATAAACCCGGGCTGACCGCGCATTCCACCCATCGCCCCCTTTCGGAGCTCCTCGCCATCGATGAATACCACCACAAAGGTCAGCCTCAGATACCACGAAATTGTTGGTGGCCCTCGCTAAGTACGACCTGCAGCCACCCTACGCCACAGTTTATAACATCCCCGAGCGACCTCGTCCTCGCGTTCACGAGCCCCCCTTCTGCGATATGAGGACTGTCCAACGATCAACGTCTCCAACGCCGACGAGGAGTACTGTTTGACCGGATATGGAGAAATATCCGTTTCCGAGCACGATGGTTCTGCGGAGACCGGTGAGGACGAACAGAGACTCCGCGTTCCTCGACTCAAGCGTCCTCGTCCTCGTGCTCAATGTCAGATTACCAAGCCCGTTTCGGATCCTGTGAGTAAATATACGACCCGGATGAACTGCTGCTTACGGGTGACGTTCGATAGCTTGAACCTGAGCATTTCCGGAATGTGATTCATGCGACGTCGGATGACCCGTTGGACACCCCATTCCAGGAGTTCTTTGAGAACCTCCTCAGGAAGACTCCCCCAACTAGGAGGAGACAACGGACGCTGGTCCTTTCAACCTCCCTCGCTTCTGAAGCCATCGACGCCCGTCCTCGCTCAAATTAATACCCCTCACTAAATTTTCCCTTCACCTTTTACCTTCTCACCTCCCCTAGATTCGCACCCATGAGACGACCGTAGGGTCAATATTTCCCATTTGTATCATCACCCCATTTTCTTCTACCCCCTCCGCCTTGTTTGAGCTCACGCAAGAACTCTTTCACGCATTGTAGCCTTATCCCGTGTTTTACAGACACGCCGCTTTGTTTTGTTTTTTTTAAATCTTTTTTGTTTGATATTCCCTTTGTTACTTCCATGGCCATGCCTGGGCCTGCGTATGCACCGGGTGCAGGGAAGGATAAGTAACTCCCTCGAGCATGTTGTAAGTAGGGAACGTTCAAAGGCCGATTCCAACGGTGTTCGGATGTCTCGCGACGCTTTGTCCAAAGTTCTTCTATTGGTTCCGTTGTAATGGTATCCTTCGTCGATTCGCAAACACATCGTAAAGACGCTGCGATCTCTCGGCCAGATGCTCACCCGTGTGCTTCAGGATATCTTTGCAATGGAGTAACTTCCATCGAAACTTCTAAAGCGCTAGCGGCTCCGAACGATGTCGGGAGGTTCTACCAGAAAATATTTTGACTGGCCGATGACAGTAGCCCTCGTGAGGCTATCGCGTCCTGTGTCCAGTGGCAATGGTCCAATCATGTATTCAGAGTGATGGTCTGATTCATGGCGGATGATCTGGATACCTCATTGCAGATGACCTTGGGTGATAAAAGGACGCGAGCGGTACAATAGGGTGCGCAGAGTAACTCTATCTCACC
>Ga0307515_10010130_pt1 | contig 18103 bp, 17 predicted proteins | sample 17_EM_MG_FD_194513 | JGI IMG/M metagenome (GOLD analysis project Ga0307515, IMG submission 194513) | Populus trichocarpa ectomycorrhiza microbial communities from riparian zone in the Pacific Northwest, United States - 17_EM | ecosystem: Host-associated > Plants > Roots > Unclassified | place... | reverse complement strand
CGACTGGGATTGAGTCTTGGTGCATATTACCAACAGAATCTGCAGTTAATGCTAATACATTAGGGTAAATCAACAGTTTTATTTTCAAAAATGCAAATCATAAATCATTCAAAAACCACCCAATAGAGTGAACATTGGAGGCAGTGCAATGATAGATAATACCAAGGGCTACATGTCTAATTTAATCGAACACGATTTGAGGAGGTCGCAAACGTGAGTGACATACTGTGAAGCTGGCGGATTTTGACCTCGATCAACCCCCTGTGTCTCCACTAAGCGGGGACTGAATTGGCTGGTAATGGTATCAAGGTATCTAATGCATATATGCTACGGTTTTGTGCCAATATTGGTGTATTTGTGCTCATAGTTAAAATTGATGGTATATTGTCTAGAGTACAGAGAGAATAAGGTAGACATATATTTAAGAGATATACCATACTCACAGCTGACAACCATATCTAACCCGAGAGTGCCGAGTATAATACAAAGCCCAAGACTACCGGAGAATCGAGCACCATACGAATCGATCCTACAGTCCGAGAGCAACACTTATTATTCTCAAGTCCAAAAATTCCCAAGACGACAAACTATAGTCCAGTTGATGGTAAGGCCTTGTCCCGGCGTGTTTGGCATTTTGCATCACTGCACGCCGTTCATCTTTGTTGGCACGGGATTTGGCCCGATGGCTTGTGTCGCGTTCGGGGGCTTACCAGTGTTCCTAAGCGGCCAGGCCGGCCCGGCTTTGCATAGGCCGGGCCTGGCCGGCCTTAGCGGCGGCTTTCAAATGAGGGCCGGGCCGGGCCTGGCGGCTTTTCCGGCCGGCCTGGCGGCTTTTCTTGGCGGACTAAGCCTAAACAGAATATTTTGTTCGAAAGATTCTCTGCTGCCTTTACTAAGAAAGTCTCCAAAGTACGAAACATAAACCATATCCAACTCAATCATCGTAGCCCTGCCATTGCCGTATTCCATCCATCAACCAGACCAAGGCTTATGCAGGCCGATGCAGGCTTTTTAAATCACGTGCAGGCCGGGCCGGGCCGCCCTTAGCGCAGGCTTTCAGAATGGAGGCCGGGCCGCTTAGGAACACTGGGGCTTACAGCCCCCATCGGCCTAAGGTTGCGGGTATGTCGCCGGTGGCTTGCGGCCCCCATGGGCCGCCCTCCGCCTCCATGCCGAGGAGGAGGTCTAGCCCAGGGAGTGATGCCCGGCATCGGTCTCCGGATGTGATACTCGGCTTCGCCGAGTATGGTCTCTCCTTTCCCATATATTTGCCTGTTTTTCTCTCACTCTATGTTCTTTAGACAATCACTTTTGTACGATAGTGAAATCAATATCTCTATTCGTACTCGATTGATCTCAACGGGTTATGAACCCGGCGCTTTCAGTTCTTTTGGAATCGACATCTATTAGTTCCATAGAGTTTTTATCATTTCCAGCTATTAAAGTCTCGTATTTCGACCTCGTCCATTTGGAGCCCGCTACTTTAAGCTCTATCAGAATCGACACCTAGTATTAGTATTTGTTTACCGTCTCTCCTCTGCCTGTGTTTCAGTGGATCGAGTCGACGTCTATTATTTGTTTATCGTTTCTCCTCTGCCTTGTGTTGCATTGGACTGAATCGACGCCTATTAGTAGTGCCTCTATCGTTTCTCAACCTCCGCCGCGTCCGAAAGCATGGAACATTGTCCACGAGCATTGGGTTGACGCGTGTCCCCTCTCTTTCTTGAGTTGACTGCGTGTCCTCTACCTTCCTTGAGCTGACTTCGTACCCTACCTTCTTGCGTCGGCTTTGTGTCGACTGCCTCTCCTCCCGCCGACTAGTTACACGTCAACTAAACCTCAAAGCCCCAAACTCCTCCGGGCCTCGAGCACCGTCCGTTCTCGAGCAACGTGTCGCTTCCCTCGAGCAGCGGGTCTACCATTCCTCCTCGTGTCGACTACTCGTTCCGGATCGACTACTCCACCTTCTACCATCTGTGCGTCGACTACTTGTTCGTGTCGACAACCTTTCCTCGCGTCGACCACCTCGACCACTTGTTGATGTCAAGTACTCCTTATATCAAAATCTTTTGGAAATACAGTGTGCTGTTGAAAATATCTACGATGAGTGCGGGTTATGGACCGCGGATACTTGGGCAATATCCGCCGATGCACAGTTGTGCGATTCGGGACAATGGACCCCAAGAGACCGGTGGTGGCAGTTTTGGCCATGCATCCACGAAGTCTAGACTCCTCATGGCGAGGAATAGGAAGCTCTATTGTAAGCCGTAAATTGCGTACCTTCGACCTTGCAACTAAGATAACTGTTGCTGGAAGCCCTAAGGTTCACGGCCGTGACTGTATCTTTATACTTCACACCATGACTGTCATTTTAGACTCCACAAGATGCTCGCCCTCATGCTCTTCATACTTCAGACGCACCTTTGTTCGTCTCTCTTGTACCTACAATCAACTCACTCATTCACATCGACAATAACAACAGCGATTTATGCCCACGGATGTGTACACGGATTTTAACTTGGAGAGTTTGCGAAGGATGTGTCTCAGGTAGATAGCTTTGGGTATAGGACTTTGGCAGGATTTCATTGGATTTGTATGTTTTCTCAGGACTTGGATTTCGGTTTGAATTTGGTCTCCAAGGAGTGTTTTTTTGTTACGTTTCGGGTCTTCCCTTCTCTCTTGTTCTCTTTTGCCAACAGGCTATTTGGGACTTGGAGGATTTCAGGGCCTTCATTTGTTCTCTCTTCTCTCCCGCCCTTTCTAATTGGTTTGTTCACTTTGTTTGGAACGCCTTGGGCCAAAGGGGGAGTGTTGGCACGGGATTTGGCCCGATTGCTTGTGTGGCATTCGGGGGCTTACAGCCCCCAACGGCCTAAGGCTGCGGGCATGAGGCCGGTGGTTTGAGGCCCTCAAGGGCCGCCACCAGCCCCATGCCGAGGAGGATGTCTAGCCCCGGGAGTGATACCCGGCATCGGTCTCCGGTTGTGATACTCGGCTTCGCCGTGTATGCTCTCTCCTTTCGCATATATCCATACCTGTCTTTTTCTCTCTCTTTGCTCTTGAGACAATCACTTTTGTACGATAGTCGATTCAATATCTCTATTTGTACTCGATTGATCTCAACAATCTTCGTTTAGCAATTTACCGCCGTGGAGAAAAACGGTAAAGCAGAAAGTCACTCGCAACCAGTGATGTCAACCGTGCCGTCGGACAGCCAGGGGGCACCGGGGACAGCGAATACACCGTCCTCGGCCGATATCGTCCGTTCCCGGCTGGCATACACAATCCTCGTCCGACATCAAGCATCTGGGTATTTTGTATGGCTAGAGATGAGTAAACCAATGGTAATGGATAGAGTTTGCAGTACACATTGCGGCTAAATTTGAGGCTTGGTATAATTTGTTGGCATGGGATTTGGCCCGATGGCTTGTGTGGCTTTCGGCCTAAAGCTGCGGGCATGAGGCCGGTAGCTTGCGGCCCCCATGAGCCGCCACAAGCCCCCATGCCGAGGAGTAGATCCAGCCCCGGCAGTGATGCCCGGCATCGGTCTCCGGATGTGATGCTCGGCGAAGCCGAGTATGCCCTCTTCTTTCCCATATATTTGCCTGTCTTTCTCTCTCTTTGCTCTTTAGACAATCACTTTTGTATGATAGTCAATTCAATATCTCTATTCGTACTCGATTGATCTCAACATAATTCAACACGGCGTACTACTGCTGAATTTCATATCGATTGATATCTGCTGGGGACTGCCGGGGACTGCCAGGATGACTGGGAGACCGCAAATTGGCGTCCTCGGCCGTGCAGCCCGTCCGTCTCCGCCCAGCCTGGAAAAGGCGGCATCGTTTCCGTCCTACCCTCAGACGGATGGCGCCTTGCCGTTCGATCCCGTTCTCAGTGACCCCGGATGGACGGGACGGTTGATTTCCCTGCTCGCAACCAAATCTAGCCATTGGGCCCAGTCAGTCACCATGTTGTGGATCCAGTAGTTTCAGATCTTCATTTTTCTGTTGAATGAACCGGGAAATATGCGAGAAGAGGAGGATTTTGTTGGAACTTCATACTGACGTGATCTTTGATTGTCTATGGGTTGGCTTGTGATAAGGCATGGCCGGCAAAATAAAAAACTAAGATAGCCTCCAAGACAGACAAGACATATTCGCTCATGACTTCTAAAATTGTACTCTTGGCAGGCAAGAGGCTGTATAGCTTTATCGCTGCACCCCCAGCGAACGAAAGCTGCTGCATATATAATTAGGTAGTCCATATTTTTTCATCTACTGGCCTGTATGAAGATACTTATATCAGGGCTGATACGTGCTGATGAGTTTCCGCTGCATAAGATGAATGCATATTTATACGTATATGGGCTCCGATATAGGACATTCCCGCCACGATAGATATGGATAATAGTATTTAGTATAATTGTGCACAGGAACAGGTTATCACAAGATATTAAGTACTTATGTCTCTTATTGTCTTGCAGTCTGAAGTCAGCAGCTGGACTCGGGAGCGGTCATTTGCAGCGGATATTGTTCGACGGTAGATACCGAGTTACGGAAGCTAAGGTTGCCGCTTTTCAAGTTAAAAAGTCCTAACTCGATCTGAGAAGATCTATACATCGTTTTTAACGAATGACTAGGACTCGATACAGATTCCTGAACTGTCCTTTACATTCTGCTTGTAAGATGGAGTTTTTCCTTCCGACGGTGTATAATCCCAATACAGACGATACGAGCGAGCTAGATATATTTATTTATCCACTATTTAATCAATTGGGGTTGTAAGTATGTTCCGTTGATCGGTTCTAAGACAAAGTCAAAGAAGCCACAAAGAATTTCTACGCTAGTGATCCTCACGAACTCTAGCCCAGCACCACGCGATATACGTACTCAACTCAGACCTATATCCACGGACTGTATATATCCGCCATTCTACGGAGTCTAACATAATGGAGAGGATTAGTAAAGAGTCCAAGGTTATCGCAAAAGGCTGTTACCCTCTAAGTCTTGACGGAGTACGAGGTCATGGGATAAAGGTCGTAAAACCGGATACTACCCGGTATATTATACTTGCGGTCAACATCACAGGGTCGTCACAGGGGGCTCATTGCTGATTAGGATGAATCAGTTCTGGATTTCAATTTATCCGCGACCTTATCGTCCTACGACCCAGGAGATAAATTAAATCTCAGCTTAGCCAACGTAATCAGACAAATTTTAAATTTCAGACCCACACTCAATACGGTATTTTAGCGGAAAAACGCCAGCATATGAGATCAGGTACGGTTGAACCGTCGACTATCGGCTAACGCCGAGCCGCATCAGCCTTATTGCTTTGTCCTCAGAACCTAACAGCGTACAATAAAAAAAACAGAAAAATGCGATAAAACAAATTAAGTACAAAATCAATTAAAACTTGCACTCAATTTGGGTTAGACATTTTAATTGAAAATAGGTTTGCAGAGAGTTTTTGTGTAAAATATTGCAACAAATACATGTATTTTCGCTCTTTTCTATCATTTTTTTGTGGTAGTGGGAATGATCATGATATAACTACCTATATCACAACCTCTACTACAAAAATACTTGGTAAAAATCAATTTAAATAAGAGAGCAATACAAGCCAAAATTTCAAATATTTTTGTGTGGAACGCAAGACATCCCTGAAACCCAAGTACGAATGAATGAGGATGCAAGACCCTGTCGACATGGATCGGTTACTGCCAGAAGGAAAAAAAGGTGCGCCGGCTCGGCAGCAACTTGGAAAACAACGTGCATTCGAGAGGGAATAAATTCGGAACGCAACCAATGTTGCATGCATGATAAGCAAAAGTATTTTGGGGACCGAAGATTGATAGCGGTTACTGCGGACAGTTGATAGTGGGTGTGCTCTTTGTTTAATGAAATGAGGATTGTGGATCTAAAGTAATTACATCGGTCAGACGTTGATAATGAAGGGTTAAATCGTGCCTACAAGCGGTCTGGGGATAAATCAGAACCACATGATAGATGACCCATCATCGATCGCTACGGGATATAAATTTCTTTTGCACAAAAATATTTGGTCGCGACAAGACTATTACTCTGTTGTTTGATCATATTGTATTCACACTTTGCTGTTCCGATTTCTTGTTGGAATCACCACATCTCTAAGAACAAGGTTACTCCCACGTGGTAATCGCTGATTTGCGATCGAGAATAACCCTAGAAATCTTGGCGCGTGAAGCGACAACCTATCAGAGGATGAAACACTACACCACTACTAGGCATCAAACGCTCATAATACATAAAACGAAGGTGTCTCCAGTCTCATTACCCCGCAGTAGCTCCTATCCCCACAGTCCCCTCCCGCAACAATATCTCCAGATTTGCGGCCTATTGATACATGATGCCTATTACTGCACGCTTAATTCATTAATGAATTGGATTAATCCAGTGTCCGCGCCTCCTCCAGAATCTCCAACCCGCACTCCGACGCCAAATGCAGTTGAACTACTCTCGAAATACCGCACGTTTCGTTTGTCGTCGATACCTATTGGGGTCCAGAGACAGCAACTTTGGGAATCTTTGGAAGCCCTATATCCTGGCACCGACAAAAACGTTAACGTGAAGGTTTTGTGTCTGGCTCCAAAAGGTTGCCGATGGCAAGTTGGCACGGCTACTTTTATCAGAGAACCGCCGGAATTCAAGAGATGTTTGCCCAATTGTAGACAGGAGCTATCAATAAATATTGCGGGTGCTGAAGTCGAGTTGGCAATTGATGTTGATTTCTATGGAATGGTATTGGCCCCGCTCATATTTCTACACGCCAGTAACTTACTTCCCTCTAGACGCCTCTTTATTGTCATCCGAAGCAGGAAGTTGTAGTCGAGTAAGTTACTTTTTCTGTGCTCAAGGATTAGCTTGGTCAACGAAATTAACTATAATGTTTCGTCAGCATCTTTGCTGTGTCGGGAGTTGGCGGACATGCGTTCGGTTCATGGAAGTCACCGGCATCAGGACACAAGATGTGGCTGAGAGACTTCATCCCAGAGGATATCCCTAAGATCAGGACTTTCATATTTGGTTATGACGCCGCTTTGAAAGACAGTACATCTACTAGTTCTTTTTCTGACTATGCAAGACAACTTTTACTTGCCATACATAACGCGCGAGTTGACGGCATGGGGGTAGGTTTACTATCGACTCATGTATTTTCTGCTTTTGATTCACAACAATTTAGGAAACCAAACGACCGATAATCTTCATCGCGCATAGCATGGGTGGACTTCTTATAAAGGCGGTGTGTAACCTTCCGTCTCCTTCGTCCAAACCAATGACAGTATTCCTAAGCGGCCCAGCCTGCCGCCCACTGATCAGGCATGCCAGCCGGACCTGGCCGCTTAAGAACACTGATCTGTAACAGACCGATACATTGTCCAGAATTGGGAGAAGCTGAAGAGGATTGCATTGCATTAATTTCGAGCGATTGGTTTTTCGGCTGTATACTTTAAGTTCTGCTGGGTTGTTGTGATTTTAACAAAAGCGTATTCTCGTCTATCAATGACTAACCCCGATGCAGGCACTAGCAGCTGCGGCACAAGGTCATTCTAAAGATGACCGACTGATTCTTCAGTCATGCGTCGGAATTTTTCTCTTCGGGGTTCCAAATCGAGGTCTCGATGCGAGTAATCTAGAAACCCTCGTTCGCAAACAGAAAAATGCCCAATTGATATCAGATTTAAAAGAGGGATCTCCGCTGCTGCGCCATATCGATGACGCCTTCCGTAACAGCTTCATTTATAAGGATACCATAGTCATATCTTTCTTCGAAACCAAGGACACGAGGACTGTAAACGTATCCATCCCTTCCCCTCTCTTTCGTGTTACAGACTAGGGTGAGCGTAATGACAAACGGGCAACCACCATTTGTCACCGGCGCGGATAGTGTTAAGCACGGTGTAAGATAAGGGATGACAGTGGAGCCCCAGGTGCCTGTCGCCGATGCTCTTGGTCGATTGACGGACTTAGACTGCCATACTCTGAATATCTCCGTCCTTAACACTAGGCGCCAAAGGATCCTTCAATAGTGCTGGCTAGTGTAAATGAACAGTGTATATAAGTTGTAGTACTGACTATGTGCCCGATAGGTCCTGCCGAATGGAGAGTGGAGCAGAAGCGGCAAGTATCTACGGTTGGTAACTAAAGACTCGGCAACTTTCTTTTACCCACACGAAGCACTGCACAATCAGATACCCATCGACACTGATCATTCCAACCTTGTGAAGTTCCCAGGACCTGATGACCGCAACTACGAAACTGTATCTATGAAGATGCGGGATTTGGTTATGAAAGCAGCGGGAATTATCCAGAATCGTAGAAAACATGGTATATTGCTTGATGGTCAACCGTTGCATTACAATGCTAACAGTTTGATAGGTAGTCAGCCTGCTACGACCCATTTGGTTTTTGAGGTCGAAGATGATGGAACGGCGCTGTGCTTGGCTGCTCAGAACGGCCACGAAGACAGAGTCCGGTTTCTCCTCGACCACAAAGCGGACATCCGTGCCAGGAGGATTGACGGAACAACTGCGCTGCACGTGGCTGCTTGGAGCGGGCACGAAGCCACGGTCCGTCTGCTCCTTGAACGCAATGCAGATATCCAGGCCAGGAGGATCAACGGCGCGACAGCGCTTCATGAGGCTGCTTGGTGCGGACATGAAGCCACAGTTCGCCTGCTCCTCGACCGCAAAGCATACATCCAAGCTAAGCAGCATGACGGCTGGACGGCACTTCACGCGGCTGCTTATCGGGGATACGAATCTATGGTCCGGTTGCTGCTCGAACGCAATGCCGACATTAATGCGAAGAAGACCGACGGTTGCACGGTACTGCACGGTGCTGCTATAAGTGGACACGAAGCCACGGTGTGCCTGCTGCTCGACCACAACGCAGACATCCAAGCAAGGAAGATCAACGGTGCGACAGCGCTACATGAGGCTGCTATAAACGGGCACGAAGCCACGGTCCGCCTGCTCCTCGACCACAACGCAGACATCCATTCCAGGAGGGTCAACGGTGCAACAGCGCTACATGAAGCTGCTTGGAGCGGACACGAAGCCACGGTTCGCCTGCTCCTCGACCGCAAAGCAGACATCCAAGCTAAGCAGTATGATGGCTGGACGGCACTGCATGCAGCTGCTTATCGGGGTTACGAAACTATGGTCAGGTTGTTGCTCGAACGCAATGCCGACATCCATGCCAAATCCCGGGGCCGGACAGCACTACACATGGCTACTTCAAATGGACACGAAGCCACTGTTCAACTACTGCGTGACCACCGGTCTCATCCTTCCCCTCTATCGGTGTGAACGAACGTTTTATATGGTACAAAATGGTTTCTTGATGTTTCGAACTTGTAAGCGCAGTCGCCGACAGATGATGTGCACCGACTAGAGATAACCAAATATCTTTTCAAAATTGCTTGTTATTGTGCTGAATGATAGTTTCTTTCTTTGTTATCGTCACTGGGTTAAGGGCGGTTGCTATAAGGGTGGTGAGTAGGGTTGCGTGGTTTCTGTATTGGTGGTTGGGTTTTAACACGGTTGTACCGCATGGTGACACATTTAAGGAGGGCTCTCCATCCTCAGTTATGCTTCATTTGTTATTTCTTTTTACTTGCTACGTTGTCTATTCCGATATGCTGAATTCAACGCTAATCTCGATTCCATGCTTCCTGTCGTATCCTTGTCCTCATCCCCTAGTGTATCACGCAAAATGAAACGCAACGACATATGAGAGGCCCCAACTGACCCGTTTTGACACCCATCTGAGCTCGTTTGTCCGGGACTATTATACCAGATTGCCGAAGTAGTAAGTTACCCGGGGCCTAAGGCACGAAATATACATACGTTGATGTGTGAATAAAATGAAGTCTCCAAATCCACCTCTGTTGCCTCCAACTCTACGATCAGAAAAACCTCCCGTATAGACGAATGCACACCAATATCAACCACTGCAGTCTCCTCCAATTCAAGTTACTATGCTTCAATTTTCGGTTTGCTACGCTAAATTTTGACAACGAGATTAGCTCCAGCGGAGCTACTGTATCGAGCGCGATGCCCCAGACAAGCTTCCAAATGTGATGCTTGTTGAAACTATGATGTTAAATTTTCTATAGTACAAAGAAACAATAAGATAGACATATATATTCAAGAAAGCAGTGTTCCCAAACGGCCCCGCCCGGCGATTTACCAGCCACAAGCGTGCTAAATCCGGCGGGTGCACTAAAAAGCCGCCAGCGGCCCGGCTTTACCTGCAAATGCCGGCGGTATTTGTGAATGCCTGTAGATGCCGACAGTATTTATGAATGCCGACAGTAATTGCAAATGCCGTTAGTAGTTATCAAAATGAATGCCTGTGAATGCCGGCAGTATTTACAAATTCCAGGGGCATATACTTGTAAGAATGCCTGCGTTATTCATAAATCCTTGTGAATATTTAAAAATACCGGCATTATTTATGAATGCTTGGGAATGCTGGCAGTAATTAATGCTGGGGAATATTTATAAATACTGCCTCTGTATAAGTGCTTGCTTATATTTGCCGGCGAAGTGCAAAAATGCTGCCAGTTCTTAATCCGGCCCGGCAGCATGTTTGCATCTCGTTAACCGGCCAAGCATCTATCAAGCTGTGTCTGTTTGGCCGCTGGCAAACACTGCCAGAAAGCACTATACCTAGAGCCGAGTACGATATCGAGCCTGATAGAGCCGAGTACCATACAAATCCCGAGGTTATCGAACCAGAAGCTGGAGACCTTTCGGTTATTCTCCGAAAGCCTTCGGACTCAATCCATTACCAAAAATGTTCTCTATTTGCTCACAGATCGCCTATAACACCTGCTTTTCTATCTCTGGAGGTCCGTGATCAGTGTTCCTAAACCGCCCGGCCCGGCCGGCCGCCAGGCTTTTTGCGGTGCAGGCTTTTCGGATTGAGGCCGGGCTGGGCCTTCGCCCGCCATCGGATTTTGCGGCCTGGCCGCTTAGGAACACTGTTCGTGATGTTATATTTGGTTGTAATATTTTTATTATTGGAGATTTATTCATATTTATAGTGTTTTATTATTCGTTTAGGGAGTTTTAAATAGGTTTTTATTGTTTGGTACAGGCATCCCAATAGTCCGTCCCGTCCGTCCAAAACCTTGCCCGAAACCGGACTAAGTTTTCGGGACTCAAGATTTCAGGACTGGACGGACCAGGGCGCTCTATGACAAAGACTACGGGACTGCGGGACCCTACAGTCCATTGATTGGCCCCCACTTAGAAATTGATACCCGAATTAATGAAGCTTAAAATCCCCGATTCGGTACAAGTTCACCTCAGCTGAAGATTGTTCCGAGATACGGTGTCCCGGAACTCTCATTCCCGAGCAGGATATAATATATCTGACCCTGGTTAAGACTACAGTCATCTGTACCAGGCCCTGGCCCTGGAGATTTCTGCTCGGGACAGACTAGTCCTTCCGTACTCATGCCCTAGCCGGGATGACGATGTCGGGCCCCGAAAGACTAGTCTGGACGGCCGGTTGGGAACCCTGGTTTGGTGTTGACTCAGAATGTAGCCCGAAGGCCTACAAGCTGCTGGATTGGCCTAGAAACTACTGGGAGGCCATCGCAGCTGCTGGAAAGGACTGGAGAGCGGTTTACAAAAGTTACTAAATATATCGAAAATACTAGAATGCACTGGAGAGTGATTTCTAATGTTCTGACTAATCAGACTCATTCACGAACTATCACTCACCAGCTGCTCCGCCACTCTGTTGCATGAGTACTTGGATTGTGAGTCTCAGTATCGCCTGATGTCTTGTATGAGAATGAAGACTTGTATGGAGATGGTGGCTGTATGAGGATATGCATCAGGACCAGGGTGATGCGCCTCATATTAGATTGAGCATACCCGTACGCATATGGGAGATTGTACATATACGGGCCTTTGGCCTTCGAGATAGAGAGCATCAATCAAGTCAATCAACCATTCATTCTACCATCCAAAGTAACAACTCTGAACTCGTGTATATAAAGGCTTAGGTTTTCCTGTAGATCGCTTTCTTCTCTTTAGACAATTCAACTCTTCCTCTCTAAGATTATTGCTCTCACCACCTGGATGTAAGACATGGCAGCGACTATAGACCTTACAGATATTCTGGGCAAGAATTTCATGCTCTAGCCCAGATAGTCTAACATATTCCTTGCCCTGAAATTGTAGACCGAACTGGGACGGAGTGTTGCCCAGACGGGACGGACAATTGATTCTTTGTCCCGAAATTTTCAGCCGCCTCAGAGGCCGAGCCTTACCCAGACGGGACAGACTGTTGCGATGCCTAGCTTCAACTAGAAGACATAGAGGGGATATTAGGTCCTGTCATACTCTAATTAGAGTGCATACAGTATGAATAAACAACAACAACAACTAGAAGACTTAACAATGGTCTTCACGGTCCCAATCGGAGGTAAAGCTCAGTTTAGTCAAGTCTAAACTAAAGGAAGGGCAATCCCACACTGTCACACTTTTCATTGTGTGAATACAGTATGATTAAACCAAAAAGCTAAAGCTCCCGGAGTTAAGGATGACAATAGTCCGTCTAATCCGATTGTAGGCTCAGCTTGACCTGGACTACAAATTACTGAGCGCCTTCACCATAGAGAGGGGTTTCATTCTTCTAATAAGCAAGACTTGTTGACACACGTTGTGGCGGGAAAATCCGTTTCTCACCACCACCGCCACTCAGCTTGGCAGAGGACTGAGCGACGGCGGGTGTACGGAGATACAGGGATGACGGAGATGCGGAGATGGGCTGGGCGACGGGGGCGTACGGAGATACAGGGGTAACGGAGATAGACTGAGCGACGGGGAGTATATATTCGGGAGACCCCGGGGTAGATAGCCACCATCTCATCTCAGATCATCTTATCATACAACGAATTACACACTCTATCTTTCCCAGCTTTTGCTCTCACTCGCACTTTCCGAGACTTCGTGGATCCTCACGGCCGGGTAGTATCATATCTTCTCACCCTCTTCCTACGCTCCTCGAGCCAGAACCGCTCTTTCTCACGAATTCCTTTTGGAATGCCGCGAGAGGTGCAGCGGAGTGTTGATGGGCTCTCTGCCTTCTAGCTCCGCCGTTTCACCACAACGTGTCTTGCAGTGGGAGTGGAAAACTCGTCATTTGTCCGTGTTCTAATGTGAGGAGAAAAGGAGAAAACTGAAGAACACAATATCAACAGTACAATACTGAAAATTGCAATCCACGTAATAGCGAAGCAATCCAATGATGCCCATCGATGACTTTGGGCAAAATCCAGCATTTCCGTGTACAAGACTACCAATATATAAGGCCCTGCAGGCCATCGAGTGATGTGTTGGTGACTGCGAGTGATGTAACGGTGATCGTGAGTGATGAGGTGATAGGCAAATGAGGATCATGAAATGGCTGCAACAAAAGCACTGTGCGCTGTCTTCCAGGGACACAGTACAGTAGTATGGTACATCCTATCGTGCGACTAGACCTACCAAGCCACATACGGAAACTCATAAGCACAAGCTGTCACTCGGCAGGTACCATCGACACCCATATTGCATGATAAGTCTCAGCTGGAGACGATGTCTTAGATGGCCAGAGATGACTGTTGACTCTGATACGGGCTGATGACATTCAGCCGTAATTGTACTCTCATATATATGGCCTTGTGGCACTCTTAGATAGTCCCCAATCAAGCTTCTCTGTCTCTACATTCAACAACCAAGAGCCAGACCTTGGCTCTCGGGCAGGCTACTTCTCTCCTCTGGTAAAACTCCGCCCGCACTGAACTCAGCCCGATGCCGACGACCTCCGGTGACTTGCTTCTCTTGTATATAGACGAAGTAGACTATCTCGTTAGAAGACATCATCTTCATTTCTTGATTGCAAAAACCAGTGTTGCGATATGAAGGAGACAACGATGGGCATAGAAAAATATACAGAGAAGAGAGAAGGAGAAAGACTCGGCATATTAATGAGAGCCTCGGGTATATCTTTGGATATGCCGATGCTACCCTTTGCCACTTGGACATTTAACATCTAGCCTGCACTGCACTAGTCCTGTATATTTGAGAACCTGACGCCCTAGTGTTGAGAAAACTGGAATCCAGGCAGGAGTGCAAGGTAGTCCCCAGAATAATCACAGTCCGGACGGACTATTGCCATCCCTGCCTCAATTGGAGTCGTAACTGCAGAGTATAAAAGGCGCCGGAAAGGCACATATAAATAGAACTACGTTGCACCTTAATACAGGTGTTATTCCCGCGCCTTTTTTCGTCCTTCCCCAGCCACGGTGCCATTCCGCCATGCAACTTCCAGTGCCTTTTTTAATGTGCCTTTCCTTGCCATTTTGTGCCCACTTTGCTGGGTTAACTCCTCTCGCCGTGACTGTCAGCCTTAGCGATCAGCAACAGTGTGAGGTTCGGGTCGCATCTTCCAAGTGTCTTTACATCGACCGCTCCTTATAACGCTCAACTGTCACCCTGTTTGCTCCTCAGCTCCAGTGTTGTTCGATCCTCGGTGTGTGCAAGGTTGTCCGGGCGCGTGTTTCGAGGTTCGGCAACGGCGGCGGTAGCTAAGGTAATGGGGGTTGTAGCGAGAATAGAGTCAGTACCCCAAAGAACTGCCTTTTTCATGCAAAATGAGTGTTGCGGCATTTTGTTTCAAATATTTAAAGTACAGTGATAGGGTACTATTCGTGAGGCTGGACAGAGATGTTATTTAAACAGGCAACTTTCATTATCGAGGCGTGAGCAATATTTAGAAATGTCATTCCCCAAAAGCCACGTTGGTGGAAGGTCCGAAATAGTGCAAGCACCTGTAGAAAAGCATGCTTCACTGGCAGCTGCAGAACGTAACCGATTTGGGGCAGATCTGTAGTAGTATAGACCTCAAAATGTTCAAACTAACAAGACACTCATGAAAGGTATTCTAGTTCTTAAAATGGCACTAAAAGGAGTTTAAACATGTCCCCGTACCCTAAGTAGCATGCAACGGTTACCTTTTCATTGTTGGTTTCTACAGGGAAACAGCAAGAAGCAAATTTCCATTCACATGAGTACTCGGGGACCACACCTCATTAGCTCAGCTCCTTGACCCAGTCTAGGTCATGATCACCTTTTTCCCCCGCCACCGCCGCATCGATCGTTCGGTGTTGTATCTATTCGGTGGAGAGTCGAAATGTATAGATTTGCCGGTTCCCCGGTAGTCTTTGGTAAAGGTAACGTGTCACATCCCCCATCGTCATTCCCGCCGGTTTTTCCGTCGCATCCCTTCTCTACCATGTCCTCAAGTGGAGGTGTCAGAATTGGTGGTGTCGGTGTCGGTTGCCGCGTCGCGAATAGGTACCGTCGATCTACTGTGATCGTCTCTACCCTGAATACATACCAAGTGCGTTCCTCAGGCGGAGCCTCGGTAATATACTGCATGCCGTTTATGCTCCTGTTCATCCGGCCCCCAGGTCGCTATGGTAAATCCGGTACGGCTTTCCGATGTCTTCCGTCGGGTTGTCATCGTTTCCCTCCGAAAAGCGGGCTGTGTCGATCCCACGTGTTGCCGGACTTCTCCGAAGCTCGAGCACGCCAAATGCGTCTCGAGCTCGTGCCGATCGATGTGCGTCATTCGCTTGCCGGGTGTCATGGTGAGTCCTCTCGATCTGCTCGGTCGTAGAGAGTTGACGTCGGTTACCGTGTTATCTTCTCATTTCGTGTACATCCTTTAAAATGTCTATGATCTTAGGAGCTCATAAAACAGCTGCCCGGTAGACAAGCTATGATCGTGCTCCCTACATCAATTGGGCAGAGCCGCGGGGATGTTCTGCGGCTCTGCGCTTAGCTTGTCTCGGATCCCGGGAGTGGCGCTATTCCGGGAGATCTGCAGCAGGGATGACCCCGCGCCACTGAGAGTCGTTCTTAAATTCGCTCTTACTCTGTAGAGTATGATGTCCCCCTCCGAATGACGGGCTAGGCGGGGGAGATCCACTTCCATTACCTTTCTTCCCCATGTCTGCACAAATTTTGCAATGGATCAGAATGTTGCACATTTTTTAGGCGACCGTGCGGAACCAGTCTGACCAGCGCAGACTGCCAAATCCAGCTGCGCCATTGTTGAGCCAAATCCAAGCGCATTAAAAAGCGCACGTTCACTAATGAGAGCTGCTGTGAAATCAATGAAGCGTCTCTCTCGCAGCTGCCTATGGTGACGAGGAGTCATATTCAAAATCGAGTGGCCATATGAAACCCTAACCCAATACTACATTATATCCATACAAATCGGTCCAACAGTGAAGAACTGACGAGAACGATTTCCGAGGAGAAAACGCACCAGGGCCAGGTACGGTCTTGACCAGGATCGGATATAGTATATCCGGCTCGGGAGTGAGAGTTTCAGGAAAAGTAAAATCTACCCCGCATGAGTAAAGTAACCAAATCCCGGAACAAACCCCCAGCCGCAGTGTCTGTGGGGTCCAATTAGTGACTTGTAGGTCCCCGCTGTCCTGTGGTATTGTCATGGAGTGCCCTGGGCCGTCCTGTCCTAACATTTTGAGCCCCGAAAATTGTCGTTCGGTCCCGGGCATGGCTTTGGACCGTCGGGACGGCGACCCATTTGCGCACCGGAATGCACTGAGCACAACACGGGACCGGGACTGTCTAGGGTCGACACCACTAGTCAGTGGAGGTTATAGGTATTAAAGTGGAACTTTACCTTCAAGGGGTAGAGTTTAATGTGCGGAGTGTGGAACCGGGCTAAAAGCTTTGACTTCCACTAGTCAGGGGCGGAACCCCAATATGCATGAGGCGGGACTTTTACAATACAAAGCACCGGAACCCTATACACTATTGGCTTGCTAAGAATGAACGGATTGCACACGCATCCGACCTCAATTGGCTCCGTCGCATCAAAAAACAAGTTCGAGAGGCACCATAACTTCATTTTGTAATCCACCAACCCCGTACAATCCACCAACCCCGTACACGACTGACCAAACACGAAGAACTTATGCCCATCCACTAACTAACCACCACCTAAACAAATCTCCCACTAACAATTCACTGACTAACCAGCCAACCATCGCTGTTGCAGCTTTACCGGAGGAGACGTATACTAACAATGGACAGACGCCATATTAATAACGCACGATTATAGTAATCAGTCATTAAAGAAAACTCACATGCTAGCATGTTTAACCATCATGCCCGAGTTAGCACTGTAAAATTGTGACAGCCAAGATAATATTAGGTAGCTCACGGACTATCACATCACGCCATCAAGCTCCAATTAGCACTTCAGAACAGCAACGAGATGCACAATGACAAAACTTACGGACTATCGAACGGCGCCATCGGGATAATCATCCCAAAATGTCAGCTAAACATTATAAAGATAGACAGCGTAGGGTTTCACACAGGCTATTTAACGAAGTTATTGATATCCAAGTTAGCAATTGACCGTCATAAAGAAGATTAATCACCAAGAAACTTACACACTGTCAAATGGAGCAATCATGCATAGGTTAGACAAAATGATGCTGAGAACGGTCACGAAGAAACTCACTCGCTGTCAAACCAGGCCACCGGGCTCAAATCAGTATCCATGCAACTCATAGCGGTCTCGGAGAAACTCACGGGCTGTCGAATCAGCACATCAGTGCCCATGTCAGTCATCATGCGTATCACAGTGGTTACGGAGAAACTCACTCGCTGTCGAATCAAGCCATCGGGCTCATGTCAGTATCCATGCAGCTCGGAGCGGTCACGGACAAACTCACACGCTGTCGAATCAAGCCATCGGGCTCATGTCAGTATCCATGCAGCTCGGAGCGGTCTCGGAGAAACTCACTCGCTGTCGAATCAGGCCATCGGGCTCATGTCAGTATCCATGCAGCTCGGAGCGGTCACGGACAAACTCACTCGCTGTCGAATCAAGCCATCGGGCTCATGTCAGTATCCATGCAGCTCAGAGCGGTCACGGAGAAACTCACTCGCTGTCGAATCAAGCCATCGGGCTCATGTCAGTATCCATGCAGCTAGGAGCGGAAACGGAGA